>Ga0335071_10000709_pt1 | contig 36137 bp, 25 predicted proteins | sample Lox_Sample_15_FD_206724 | JGI IMG/M metagenome (GOLD analysis project Ga0335071, IMG submission 206724) | Soil microbial communities from Loxahatchee National Wildlife Refuge, Florida, United States - Lox_Sample_1.5 | ecosystem: Environmental > Terrestrial > Soil > Wetlands | place: USA...
GCCGGCCTCGACCGCGGCCTTGATCTTCGCGTTGAGCTCGTCGGCGGCACCCTGGCTCGACATCGGCGGCAGGGTCGTGGCTTCGTCGAAGGGGTCGCCGGCCTTGAGCTCGGCTAGTGCGGCCTTGAACTTCGCGAGGAACTCATCGGCGATCTCGTCGGCGACGATGATCCGCTTGGAGGCGACGCAGCACTGGCCGCCGTTGTTCATCCGGCCCCACACCGCCCACGGGACGGTCTTGTCCAGGTCGGCGTCGTCCAGCACGATCAGCGGGTCCGAGCCGCCCAGCTCCATGGTGGACTTCTTGAGGTTCTTACCCGCCCGGGCGGCGACGACACTGCCGGCGCCCTCGCTGCCGGTCAGCGACACACCGCGCACCCGGGGGTCGTCGATCAGCAGGTTGATCTGTTCCTTGGTCGCGAAGAGGTTGGTGTACGCGCCCTCGGGGAAACCCGCCTCGAGCAGCAACCGCTCGAAGGCCGCCGCGGCCTGCGGGACGTTGGAGGCGTGCTTGACCATGACCACGTTGCCGGCCATCAGGTTTGGGGCCGCCACGCGCGCCAGCTGGTAGAACGGGAAGTTCCACGGCTGCACGCCCAGGATCACCCCGAGCGGTTGGCTGACGAGCATCGCGTTGTCGTTGACGCTGAGCGTGTTGATCCGCTCGGGCGCCAGGAACTTCTCGGCGTTGTCCGCGTAGTACGCGAAGATGTGCGCGCTCAGCGCCACCTCGCCCAGGGCCTCCTGGTACAGCTTGCCCATCTCCAGCGTCAGCAGGCGGGCGAACTCGTCGGGCCGCTCGGTGAGGACGGCGGCGGCGCGCTTGCACAGCGCGGCGCGCTCGGCGTAGGACGTCCGGCTCCAGGACTCAAAGGTCTTCTGGGCCTGTTCCAGAAGGTTCATCGCCTCCGCGTCGGTCAGGTCGTCGAAGGTGGCGACGACCTCGTTGTTGTACGGGTTGACAGTCCGGTATGCCATGGTTGTTCCTCCATTTTCTGGCACCCGCTCTTGGCCGGTGCTTTGGACGTTGTTGCCTAGCTCTGAAACATCGCTTGACGCAAGCGCTTACGCGCAGCTCCTTGCATGCGCGGTGCTGTAATCAGCATGCTGACCGGGTAGGGGCGTGTCGTTACGGCCACCGGCAAACGGGCATACCTGCCAGCAGGTGTCTTGGCCGGGCCCGCGAGGCTCTGACGAATCGTCAGAAATGTACTGGACTACAACGGCATTCAGTGCGCTTCGGACCGGGAGGTTGGCCCGAACGCCGACGAATTGGCGCTACCCGGTAGGCGGGTTTCCGGCTGGCATGAAGCTGTGCCTCGCCGCAGATGGAGACACTCGGGGAAGAAGGGTTCCGCCCGGCGTTGATCAGGGCGGGCAACCGCAGTTCGAGAGAAAGGTAGGTCAGCGAGATGAAGAATTTCATAATCGCGCTGTCGGCGGCCTGGCTCGCCGCGCCGGTTATTGCTCTGGCACAGCCGTTGCCGACGGCCGCGACGGCAAATCTTGCCGACTGTCCCCAGGGCTGGTACTGGGACAACTATCGGCAGAACTGCCTGCCGCCGGGCCTGCCGAAGGATCCACCGAACGGATGCCTTACCGGCGACGGCACGCACCTCAACGGCACCATCTGCGTCAACTGACCTTCGGGTGGGTACGGCGCAATGCTCTTCTGCACGTGCGACTTTCACTGATACGCTACGGCGCGGGCACTAGTCGCGACGCTCGCGTCATCGGGCCAGCCGTGGCAGTAACCTGTGCGCGTTCTCGGTCGTCAGCGCCTGCCAGCTGGCGGTGCCGGCTGGTCCGGGCATGTTCGTGAAGACGGCCGTGTGGAGCTCGGCGATCGGCGCTGGCGTCCACGGGTAATCGCTGCCGTAGAGGAGGCGGTCGCCCTCGACCAGGCTCAGCAGCGCGGGGATCTGGCGTGGGAACGCAGTGCCGGCCGTGTCGTAGTACAGCCGGCGCAGGAGCGTGATCGCGTCGGTCGCGCCGTCGTCGACGTGTCCGGCCAGCTTCATGAACCCGTTGACCCTGTCGGCGATCACCGGTAGCGCGCCGCCGCAGTGGGGAACGATCACCTGAACGCGAGGGTGGCGCTCGAAGGTACCGGCAAACAACAGGTCCGTGATGGTTCGCGCGGTGTCGAAGATGAACTCGATCATCGGGCGCGGTCGCCCGAGGGCGCTCTGCTGCCAGCACACCGGCGAGGTGGGATGGATCAAGACAACGGCGGCGCGGCGGTCGAGTTCTGCAAAGATGGGGTTCAGTCGCGAGTCACCGAGGTAGACGCCCTGAAAGTTGGTTTCGAGGATGATGCCGTCTGCGCCCAAAGAGTCGAAGGCGTAGTCGATTTCGGCCAGGGCGCTGTCGACGTCGGGCAACGGAAGGGTGGCGAACCAGCCGAAGCGGCGTGGATGCTCGCGCACGATGTCGGCGGCGAACTCGTTGAGCCGGCGCGCCAACAGCCGCGCCGCGTCGTCGTCACCGAAGTGGACACCTGGCGAAGAGACGGACAGCACCGCGGCGTCGATGCCGGAACCGTCCATCAGTTCCAGATGCGTAGCCGCCGACCACGTGGGCCAGGTCGGCATGCCATCGGGCAAGCGGTGTCCGGCGGCGCCGGCCTGGGCCGCGTACCAGTCGGTCACGAAGTGGGTGTGGACGTCGACGAAGCCGGGGTCTCGGGAGTCACTCATGCACGGTCCTCGGCTCGAGCCGCTCGCCTGAGCCGAGTTGTTGTCGCTGAGCTGCTGTACTCAGCTGTGGGGTCGCCTTTTCCGGCTCCCCGTGCTTGTAGCCCGGCCACGACCATGTCCGCGACGAACTCGGCATGCGCGCGCACCGCTTTGGGATCCAGCGGGTCCATCGGGTGGAGCATGCGTGCGAACGGCACCAGGCTGAAGGGCGCGGTGGCGCCGTGCGCGATCAAGAAGTGCAGGCTTCGCACGTCAACTTCGCGCAGCAGGCCGCGATCCACCAGCGGGTTCAACGGGGCCGTGAGCCGAGCGTGCAGCGGTGCGATGTGGGCCTCGTACAGGTACGTCAGCCGCGGGCCGGGGGCGGCTCCCTCCACGGCGACGAGCCGAAGGATTTCCGGGTGCCTGGCATGGACTTCCAGAAACCGCACCACCATGGCGTGCACCGCAACCAGGACGTCCGGCGCGCTCAACTCGTCCTCGGCGCGAAGTTCGTCGGCGAGCTGCCCGAACGCCCAGTCCACCGTGGAATGCCAGAGCGCCTCTTTCGACCCGAAGCGCCGATGCATCAGGTTGTGGCTCACCCCGAGCTCCCGGTTGAGCGCGCCGACCGACGCGCCGTCAAAACCCTTCTCCGAGAAAAGCTTTAATGCAGCCGAGTAGATCGCGGTGAGGGACGCGGGCGCCTCCGCCGCCGACGCCCGTCCCGTTGGCTTCCTGCCGGGCATGACGTAACGCTAACCCATATGTTGACAACCATCAACATCTGTGGTTGGTTGATGACCGTCAACATCGCCGGCGGGAGGCCGAGGAGTGCCCGGCCCATGACGACTTCCGGGAGTTCGTGATGCACGTTGCAACGATCGTCTTGTCGGCACTGCTGGCCGCGGAGCTTGCGGCGACGGGGGGCATGAAGGTCCTCGGAACCGGCACGGCGCGGGCGAACGCCCACACCTGGGCGTCAGTGCCCGGCTCAGCCGCCTGATCGGTGTCGCCGAACTGGCAGCGGCAGCCGGCCTGCTGGCGGGAATCATGCTCAAGCCGTTCGCCATCGTGACTGCCGTCGCCGTCGTCCTGTTGATGGTCGGGGCGATCGGCTACCACCTCAAGGCCCGCGACAAGGTCACCGCCCTGCTACCCGCGGTGATCACCGGCGTCGCTGCCGTCGCCCTGCTCTCCCTGACGGTGGCGGCCTGAGCCACACCCTGGGCGTCGCCAATCCTTCCCGGGACGCCTCCTGCCCGGTACAGCAAAGCCGATCACGCTGGTCGCAGACAGCGCTCACGGGGTCTACAATCCACGGTGTTCAGGCGCTCGGCCCGGTGAGGACGGTGATGCTGGATGCGCGGTCGCCGAGTTAACGGAGATTCAGCGGCGCCGTTGTGCGGGCGGCAAACCGAGTGTGCGGCGCTGGACGGGCTGCTGGAGCGGGTGCGTGGCGGCCGGAGCGCGGTGCTCGTCCTGCGCGGCGAGGCTGGGATCGGCAAGACGGCGCTGCTGCGGTACGTGGCCGATCGGGCGACCGGTTTCCAGGTGGCCCGGTGCATGGGCGTGGAGTCCGAGATGGAGCTGGCCTTCACCGGCCTGCACGACGTGTGCGCGCCGCAGCTGTCGCATGTCGATGCGCTGATCGAGCCGCAGCGTGAGGCGCTCGGGGTCGCGCTGGGATTGAAGTCGGGCGAGCCGCCGGAGCCGTTCCTGGTGGCCGTGGCCGCGTTGAACCTCTTCGCGGTGGCCGGCGAGGCGCGGCCGCTGCTGTGCGTGGTCGATGACGTGCAATGGCTGGACCACGCCAGCGCCCAGGTACTCGGGTTCGTGGCGCGGCGGCTGCTCGCCGAGCCGGTGGCGCTGGTGTTCGCTGCTCGGACGTCGGCCGGCGACGATTCCCTGGCGGGCCTGCCCGATCTGCGACTGTCGGGTCTGGCCGAGCCGTCGGCCCGGGCGCTGCTGGCGTCGGTGAGCACCGCGCTTCTGGACGAGAGCGTGCGCCACCGCATCATGGAGGAGGCGCACGGAAACCCCTTGGCGCTGTTGGAACTTGGCTCTGTCGATTTCGCGGGCGGGTTTGCGATGCCGGATGCCGTTGATGTCCCGCGGCGTATCCAGGATCAGTATTTGACGCGGCTGCGGGGCTTGCCGGAGCAAACTCAACGGCTGATGTTGGTCGCCGCCGCCGACCCGGTGGGGGACCCGGGCCTGCTGCAGCGCGCGGCGCACGTCTTGGGGCTCGACATCGAGGCGGCCGAGCCGGCCGCCGAGGCCGGGCTGTTGGATCTCGGTGCGGCGGTGAGGTTTCGGCATCCGTTGCTGCGCTCGGCGGTGTATCGGGGCGCCGATACCCAGGAGCGGCGGGCGGCCCATGCCGCGCTGGCCGAGGCGAGCGACCCGGGGCTGGATCCGGATCGGCAGGCCTGGCATCGGGCCTACGCGGCCGGAGCCGCCGATGAGGAGGTGGCCGCCGAGCTGATCGGGTCGGCCGGCCGCGCGGCGCGCCGGGGCGGTGTGGCCGCGGCGGCCGCGTTTTGGGAGCGCGCGGTGGCGTTGACTCCCGATCCGGCCCGGCGGGCCGAGCGCGCACTGGCCGCCGCCGAGGCAAAGTTCGCTGCCGGGAATCTCGTGGCCGCGCAAGACCTGTTGTCGGCCGCCGACGTTGGCGCGTTCGATGAGCTGGGCCGCGCACGGGTCGAGCTCATGCGCGCGCGAATCGCCTTCAAGCTCAACCGGGGCGCCGACGCCCCGGCACTGCTGCTGCACACGGCGCACCGGCTGCGGCCGCTCGATGACGACCTGACGCGGCAGACCCTTCTCGAAGCACTTCTGGCCGCCGTCTACGTCGGGCAGCTGGCGAGTGGGGGTGGCCTGAGGGAGGTGGCGCGAAGCGCCAAGGCCGCCCCCTTTGGACCCGATCCGCTGCCGCATCCCCAGCTGATGCTGCGCGGGCTTGCGGTGCGGGTGATCGACGGATATTCGGCAGCCGTACCGCTTCTCAAAGAGGCGCTGCGCCAGTACCTTTCGGATCCCGCGGAGCTCGACATGCTCTGCCACTCGTATACCTTCGTGGCCACCGACCTGTGGGACGGCGACGCCTGGCTCGAGATTGCCCGCCGGCAGATGCAGCTGGCCCGCCCGACCGGCACCCTGAGCCGAGTCGTCGAAGCCCTGAGCGTACTGGCATTGGTGAGCATCCATGAGGGTGACCTGACCCGAGCCGAAGCGCTGATAGCCGAGGAGGAGCACATCCAACTCGGCATCACCCAACCCCTCATCTCCTACAGCAAGGTGCTGCTGGCGGCGTGGCGCGGAGACCCGGAACGCGCATTGGACCTCATGAATCAGATGGCTGCCAGTGGGTCGGACAGGGGTGAGGGCCTGGCGTTGGTCGGCGTGGAATACGCCACGGCGGTGCTCTACAACGGCCTGGCCGACTATGAGCCGGCCTTGGAGGCGGCGCACCGCGCCAGCAGCGCGGACACGCTGGGCATACCGGACTGGGCGTTGTATGAGCTCGTCGAAGCCGCCGTCAAGAGCGGCCAGCCGAGTCATGGTTCCGCGGCGTGCGACCGGTTGTCGCAGATCGCGGAGGCCAGCGGTGCCGAGTGGGCCCGCGGCACGGCAACGCTGGCGCGGGCGCTGATGGCCGACGCCGGCGGCGCTGAGGAGGCCGACGACCTCTATCGCGAGGCGATCGAGTTGTTCGGCCGCACCCGAATGGCGTCCGCCCTGCCGCGCGCGCGGCTGTGCTATGGCGAGTGGCTGCGCAGCAATAACCGGGCGTCGGAGGCCAGCACTCAGCTGAGGGCCGCGTTCGACACCTTCACCGCGATGGGAGCCAAGGGTTTTGCGGAACGGGCCCGCCGTGAACTCGAGGCGAATGGAGAGAAGGTGCGCGCGTCCCGGCGGGACCCGAGCGCCGACCTGACGCCGCAGGAGCATCAGATCGCCCAGCTGGCGCGGACACGGCGAACCAACGCCGAGATCGGCGCGCTGGTATTCCTCGGCGTCCGCACCGTCGAATGGCATCTCCACAACATCTTCGCCAAGCTCGGCATCGGCGCGCGTTACGAGCTCGACGCCGCACTGAGCGGCCGCGAGCGCCAGACGACATCGGCTACATCGGACCCGTAACGCGTGGGCCGGCGACGCGGCGGGCGGCGTTACGATCCGCGTGTTCGGGCGCTTGGAGGACGGTGGTGCGGGTGGACGATCGTCATCGCGACGCGGCCCCTATGTCGCCGCTGTATGGGCGGCAAGCCGAGTGCGCGGCGCTGGACGGCCTGTTGCATCGGGTGCGGGGTGGTCGCAGCGCGGTGCTGGTCCTGCGCGGTGAGGCGGGCATCGGCAAGACCGCGCTGCTGCGCTACGTGACCGACCAGGCCGCCGGCTTCAGCGTGACGCGCTGCACGGGCGTTGAGTCCGAGATGGAGTTGGCCTTCGCCGGCCTGCACGATCTGTGCACGCCGATGCTGTCCGGCCGGGACGCGTTGATCGCGCCTCAGCGCGAGGCGCTCAACGTGGCGCTGGGTCTGGCGTCGGGGGAGCGCCCCGAGACCTTCCTGGTGGCGCTGGCCGCGCTGAACCTGTTGGCACAGGCCGCCGAGGAGCGCCCCCTGCTCTGCGTGGTCGACGACGTGCAGTGGCTTGATCAGGCCACCGCTGCCGTGCTCGGTTTTGTCGGGCGCAGGCTGCTGGCCGAGCGGGTGGGGGTGGTATTCGCCACCCGGACCGCCGGGCCCTCGAGTATGGCCTCCGCGGAGGACCCGCTGGCGGGTCTGCCCAATCTGCGGCTGTCCGGGCTCGCCGAGCAACCGGCCCGCGCGCTGCTGGCCTCGGTGACCACGGCGCGCGTCGACGAGAGCGTCCGACGGCGCCTCGTCGAAGAGGCCCACGGAAACCCCTTGGCACTAATGGAACTCGGCGCGGTGGACTTCGCCGGCGGCTTTGCGATGCCCGACAAGGCGAGCGTCCCACGCCGCATCCAAGACCAGTACCTGACGAGGCTGCGCCGGTTGCCGCGGCACGCCCAACGGCTGGTGCTGCTGGCGGCGGCCGACCCGGTCGGGGATCCGGCGCTGTTGCAGCGCGCCGCCGCGTCGCTGGGCCTGGACATCAGCGCGGCGGATGCGGCCGTGGATGCCGGCCTGCTGGACATGGGTGCGGGGGTGTGGTTCCGGCACCCGCTGCTGCGCTCGGCGGTGTACCAGGCCGCCCGCGTCGAGGAGCGTCGGGCGGCCCATGCCTCGCTCGCCGAAGCGACCGACCCGAAACTCGACCCCGACCGGCGGGCCTGGCATCGCGCCTGCGCGGCCGGTGCGGCCGACGAGGAAGTCGCCGCCGAGCTGATCGGGTCGGCCGACCGCGCCCAGCGCCGCGGCGGGATCGCCGCGGCCGCCGCCTTCTACGAACGGGCGGTGGCACTCACGCCCGACCCGAACCTGAGGGGCGAGCGAGCGCTGGTCGCGGCCGAAGCCAAGTACGCCGCCGGGGACTTCGTGGCGACCGAGAAGATGTTGGCCGCCGCCGACATCGGCGCACTCGACCCGGAGGGCCACGCGCGGCTGGAGCGGCTGCGGGCGCAGATCGAGTGCGGCCTGCAGGTCGTGTTCGTGCTCAACCGGGGTCGCGACGCCCCGACTCTCTTGCTGCAGGCGGCGGGGCGGCTGCAGCCGCTGAACGTCATCCTGGCGCTGGAGACCTTGCTGGAAGCGATGGTGGCCGGCCTGTACGCCGGGCGCCTCGCCGTCGACGGAGGCCTGACCGCCGTGGCGCGGGCCGTCGAGGCTCTGCCGCTGGGCGACGGGCCGCTGCCGCATCCGCTGCTGTTGATGCGCGGGCTGGCGGTGCGGGCGCTCGACGGCTACGTGGCCGCGGCCCCGATGCTCAGGGAAGCGCTGCGTCTGTACCGCGCCGAACCCCGAAAGATGGACGCCGTGTGCCACCCGTACTACTTCGTGGCCGCCGAACTCTGGGACGACGAGGCGTGTTTCGAGATCGCCAACGCCCAGGTCCAGCTGGCGCGCGCGAGCGGCACGCTGAGCTGGCTCCCGGTCTGCATCGGGTGGCTCTCCGGATTCCACGTCTGGGTCGGTGAGTTCGCCCAGGCCGAGGCCCTGATCTCCGAGCACGAAAGCATCGACCCCGGCATCAGCGAGCGCATCCTGGACTACGGTTCGGTGCTGCTGGCGGCCTGGCGGGGGGATACGGCGCGGGCGACCGAGTTGATGGACAAGATGGTCGCCAGCGCCTACCGCAGGGGCGAGGGCTGGGCACTGACCTATGTCGACTACGCCAGATCGGTGCTCTACAACGGTCTTTCGGACTTCGACCGGGCCGTCGAGGCGGCACACAACGCCGCCGGCGCCGACGACATCGCCCACTCGGGCTGGGCACTGAGCGAACTCGTGGAGGCTGCCGCGGGAAGCTGCCGGCCCGAGCGCGCCGCGGCGGCGTCCGAGCGGTTGTCCGCCGTCGCCGCGGCCAGCGGAACCGCCGGGGCCCGCGGCGCGGCGGCGCTCGCGCGGGCGCTCGTGACGGACGGAGACGCCGCGGAAAGCCATTACCGCGAAGCCATTCGGCTGCTCAGTGGCACCCGGATGGCGTCTCGCCTCGCGCGAGCGCGGCTCTGCTACGGGGAGTGGCTCCGCCGAGCGGACCGGTGCGCCGAGGCCGCCCCCGAGTTGCGCGTCGCGTTCGAGGCGTTTACGACGATGGGCGCCAAGGCCTTCGCCGAACGGGCCCGCCGCGAGCTGGAGGCCACCGGGAAGGAGGTGCGCGACGACCTGGGCGGCCCGGACGCCGACTTGACGCCGCAGGAACACCAGATCGCCCAGCTGGCCCGCACACGGCGCACCAACCCCGAGATCGGCGCCGAGCTGTACCTGAGCGCCCGCACCGTGGAGTGGCACTTGCGGAACGTCTTCGCCAAGCTGGGCATCCGCTCACGCCACGAACTCGACGCCGCCCTCAGCCGCCGGGGTAACCCGGCCACACCCGACGGATGACGCTCGCGGCTTGCTAAGCGGCTACCAGGGGGCGCACCTGGAGCCGGGCGGGGCTGCGGCCCAGGACGCGCCGCCACGGAATGTCCGCCGGGTCCTCCGCGAGTTGCAGTGTGGGACTGGCGGCCAGCACCGCCCGCAGGTACTCCTCCACCGCGAGTTTCGCGAGCGCGGTTCCAAGGCAGTAGTGGGCGCCCGCGCCGAAGGTCAGCACCCTGGGTGTTGGGCCATTGAACCGGTCGGGGTCGAATACGTCTGGGTCGTCCCACGCCGATGGGTCCCGGTTGGCGGCGGCGGTGCACAGGTAAAGGATCGAACCGGCCGGGATCACGGTGCCGTGCAGTTCGACGGGCTCGACGGTGGTGCGGGGGAGCACCGGGATGCTGGGCTCCAGGCGCATCGTTTCGGCGACCGCGTTGGCCAGGCGGGTGTGGTCGTGTTCCACCCCGGCGAGTCGGTCGCGATGCTGCAGAGCCACCAGGACGCTGCAAGGAATTTGGCTTCCGGTCGTGTCGTGCCCAGCGACAAGCAAATTGGCGATCATGGCCATGGTTTCGTCGCGATTCAAGCGGTCGCCGTCCAACTCCGCGGTCAATAACGCGCTGATGAGATCGGATCCCGGGTTCTGGCGCCGGCGCGTGATGAGCTCGTCGATGTAGCTGAGGAATTCGGTGATCGCTGCCGTCGCGGCCGTGATCTGCTCGGGCGCCATGACGTTGAAAACCGGGCTCAACGAATTTGCCCAGCATTCAAACACTTTCACGTCTTCGTCGGGGACGCCGAGCAGGCGGCAGGTGAGGCCGGTCGCGATTGTCGAACACGTGCCGATGAGATCGTCGCCCTCCCGGCCGACGGCGCCGACGGCTTCGGCGGCCATATCGGCGGCCGTCGCGCGCAGCCCCTCGACAGACTTCGGCGTAAAGGCATGGGACACCAGCTTGCGCATGCGGTGGTGGTATTCGCCCTCAGTCGTGATCATCAGGCGGCCGTACCAGTCACGTAGGGGGCCGTCGGTGATGCCCAGCAGATCGAACACCAGCAGCCCGATGCCTTGCAGCCGCGGGTCGCGCGAAAGGGCTTCGACGTCTTGCTGACGAAGCACTATGACCGCGCCGGTCAACGTGTCCGTTGCCAGGGGGCCTCGCCGCGCCGCGTCTCGCAGGACGCCGTGCATCTCACCGGTCACGCTCGTGAACAAGTCGAACGAGTGGCTCGCCGTCACACAATGCAGTATGGGCGCCCGAATGCCCGGATTCCACAAGTAGGAGAGCAAATCCTCGAGAAGGCGACCGGCGGGCAGAAAATTGCGATCAGGGGCTTTGCCCGACGACCGAAAGATAGATACTGACACCATGCCGCTCCCACGCCGGCGATCTTTTGGGTGGCGATCGACGGCCGCGCGCCTGCGGGTGTTGCTGACGCCGACGGCCCGTTTGGCGCCCGCGGTAGCGATCACCGTCGCGTTTGGTCTTTTGATCGTCGAGGGCGTGCTCGTGGTTCTCCTCAAGCAGGTCGATCCCCGCGCCCCGATTGGCATCCTCTACGCCGCCCTGATGGGTCTCGCACTGGTCGCCAACTTCTGGGCCGGTGTCGCGGCAGTCAACGCGGCCGCCGCCGACCGGCGGCGCGAGACGGAGTTGGCGGCCGAACTCGCTCACCTGATGCTGCGGGTGGGCGACCTGCGGTCCTCCGCCGACGTGGCGGCGCGAGAGCTCGCCATCGCTCTAAACCTGCGGTTCGCGCGGGTTGAGCTGGGCGCCGACACCAGGGCGGCCGGTGAACAGGGGCGCGGCGCCATCCCGTTGCGCGACGGCGACGAGGTGCTCGGCATCCTGAAGGTGCCTGACGATCTGCGCCGCCACACGCGCCAACGGCTGCTCCGGGTGGTGCCGACATTCGAAGCCCTACTCGCCGCCGCCCGGGAACGGGAAAACATTCACCGCAGACTGAACGAGAGCCGCGAAACGATAGAACGGTTCTTCGAGTTGTCCTCCGACTTGATGGTGATTTCCGACCAGGGCAACTTGCTCAGGGTCAACCCTGCCTTCGAACGGACTCTGGGGTACACGGCGAACGATCTGGCGCCGGCGCCATTCGACCTGGTCCCCACCGAGGACAGGGACCGGCTCCGCGAACCGATTAAGGAACTGACTGGTGGCCGTGGGCCCGTTCGCTTCGAAAACCGCGCCACCAGCCGCGACGGCTCACAGCGGTGGATCGAATGGAGCGTGGCGCCACACCAGGGGCTGTTCTATGCCGTCGGCCGCGACGTCACCGAGCAGCGCAGAGAACAGGAGCAATTGCGCCAAACCCAGATCATGCTCGAAGCCAGCCGAGACGCCCTCGTCACGCTCGCCGACCAGCAGACCGGACTGCGGCGAATCGCGACGCTGGTGGCCCAGGGCGTGAGCGCGGACGACGTGTTCTGCGCGGTCGCGGAGGAAATCGGCCGATGCTTGCACGTTGCCGGCGCCGCAGTGTCCCGCTATGACGACGACGGCATCGTCGTGCTCGCGCTGGCGCCCGTTCCCTCCGACGTCAAAGAAGCGGTGCCCCTGCGGGTGCGCTTTCCGCTCGAGGGCGACAACGTCGCGACACGGGTCGTCAACACCGGGCGTCCGGCGCGGATGGACAGCCACGACGACGCGACCGGCGCCATCGCCGACCTGATGCGGGAGCTGGGCGTTCGATCCATCGTCGCCGTTCCGATCGTCGTCGCTGACCGCGTGTGGGGCATGGTCAGCGCCGGCACGACCGGGAACGAACCGATGCCGACGGACATCGAGGCACGCATCGCGGATTTCACCGACCTGGTCGGGACCGCGATCGCGAGTGCCGCCGGGCGCGAGGAATTGCAGGCCAGCCGCGACACGCTGGGGGAACTCGCCGAGCATCAGGCCGGGCTGCGGCGGGTGGCAACGCTTGTCGCACACGGGGCCGGGCCTGTCGAGGTGTTCGAAGCCGTCTACTACGAGATGGCGCGCTGCGTGCACGCGACGAGCGCCGCACTGTGCCGCTACGAAGAAGACCGGACCGCCACCGTCCTCGCCGCCCGGCACGACCCGGGCATGCAGACCCTCGCCGTGGGCACCCCGGTGACGTTGGACGACGACCGCATCCTGGCGGCGGTGTGCAGCACCGGCCAGCCCGCGCGCGAAGACGATACGGAGGCGGGCGTCGGCACGGCACTCGGTGTTCCGGTTGTCGTCGACGGGCGGGTGTGGGGCGCGATCAGAGCCGCCTCCTCGGGATCCCACCTGCTGCCGTCCGACACCGAGACGCGCATCGCGGACTTCGCCGACCTGGTGGCGACCGCGGTCGCCAACACGGCCGCCCGCCAACAGCTCGACGCCAGCCGGGACCGCCTACGGCAGCTCGTACGCCAGCAGACGGGGTTGCGCAGGGTTGCGGAACTGGTCGCCCGCGAGGCCGATCCCACCGAGGTGTTCAACGCGGTGGCCGAGGAGATGGCCGGCTGTCTGGACGCCTACAACGCTACGGTGGCCCGCTTCGACGGCGATGACATCGTGATGGTGGCGCTGGGCCGCCCGGAGGTCGACCTGCCCAACCCGCCGGCGGTGGGTGAGCGGTACCCGGTGGACGGCGACCATGTCGCCGTGCTGGTTCGGCGCACCGGCCGCGCCGCGCGGATGGACAGCCACGAGGGCGCGGCGGGAGCGGCGGCAGCCCGGATCCGCGGCATCGGCATCCAATCCATGGTCGCGGCGCCGATCATGGTCGGCCGGGACATGTGGGGCGTGGCCGCCGTGGCGTCACGGACCGGCCCGCTGCCCGCGGACACCGAGGCGCGCATCGCCGACTTCGCCGACCTGGTGGCGACATCGATCGCCAACGCCGCCACCAGGGAGCAGCTGCAGGCCAGCCGCGACAACCTGCGCGACCTCGCCCGCCACCAGACGGCGCTGCGCCGGGTGGCCGAGCTGGTCGCGCGCGAGGCCGAGCCTCGCCAAGTATTCAAGGCGGTGGCCGAGGAGACGGCCGGCTGCCTAGACGTTCACAACGCGTCGGTCGGCCGGTTCGACGACGACGCCATCGTCATCGAGGCACTCGGGCACGCCGAGCCGGAACTGCCCAATCCGCCCGTCATCGGTGAGCGGTTCCCCCTCACCGGCGACCACATCGCTCCCGTCATCCGGCGCACCGGCCGGCCCGCCCGAATGGACAGCCACGACCAAGCGGCAGGCGCCTCGGCTGCCCGCATCCGCAACATCGGTGTGCGATGCATGGTTGGCGCGCCCATCGTCGTTGGGTCACACATGTGGGGCATCCTGGCCGTGGCGTCGCGGAACGACCCCCTACCGCCCGACACCGAGGCGCGCATGGCTGACTTCGCAGACTTGGTCGGCACCTCCCTTGCGAACGCCGCCACCCGGGCCGAACTGCAGGCCAGCCGCGACAGCCTGCGTCAGCTGGCCCAACAGCAGACGGCGTTGCGCCGGGTGGCCGAACTCGTGGCCCGCGAGGCGGAGCCCGCCGAGGTCTTCAATGCGGTGGCAGAGCAGCTGGGGGAATGCCTCGACGTCTACAACACGACCGTGATCCGTTTCGACGGTGATGACCTCGTCATGGAGGCCGTCGGGCGCGCGGAGGAATTGAACGCCAACACGCCGACGGCCGGCCAGCGTTTCTCGCTGGGCGGTGACCACGTCGCGCCGATGGTTTTGCGCACCGGCCGGCCCGCCCGCATGGACACGCACGAAGGCGCGGTCGGCTCGACGGCCGCGTTCATCCGCGAGCTGGGCATTCAATCGATGGTCGCGGTTCCCATCGTTGTCGGGGGACATGCCTGGGGTGCGGTCGGTGTTGCGTCGACGACGGGACCGCTGCCGCCCGACACCGAGCTGCGCATGGCGGACTTCGCAGATTTGGTGGGCACCTCAATTGCCAACGCCGCCACCAGATCCGAACTGCAGGCCAGCCGCGACAACTTGCGGGAGCTCGCGGACAACCTCAGCGTGCTGGCCAGGCAGCAAGCCGCGCTGCGACGGGTCGCGACCCTGGTCGCGCGCGGGGTCAGTCAGTCGGAGGTGTTCTCCGCGGTGGCCGAGGAGATGGCGGATTGCCTGGGTGTCGGCAACGCCGCCGTGAACCGCTACGAGGACGAGGGAGCGACGGTCGTCGTCGTCGCCTCCTACTCCGCACGGGGCATGCCGCGTCTTTCAGTCGGCGAACGCATCCCCACCGCGGGTGACAATATCTCCGGCGCGGTATTCCGCACGGGCAAGACGGTGCGAAAGGACGGCTACGAGGATGCCATGGGCACCCTCGCGGAACGCATTCGCGGGTTGGGTGTGCGGTCTTGCGTCGGTGCTCCGATCGTGGTGAACGAGCAGGTGTGGGGAGTGGCCCTCGCCGCCACCGATCGAGCCCACCCGCTGCCGCCGGATATCGAGTCACGAACAGCCGAGTTCGCGGAACTGGTTGCGACCGCGGTTGCGGCCGCAACCACCCGCGAGGAGTTGATCGCGTCGCGGGCCCGAATCGTGGCCGCCGCCGATGACGCCCGCCGCCGCCTCGAGCGCGACATTCACGACGGGGCCCAGCAACGGCTCGTCTCGCTCGGACTGAAGCTGCGTTTGGTCGAGGAGTCGGTGCCACCCGAGGCCGATGGCCTGAAACACGATCTCTCCGAAGCGGTTTCGGGTTTGACCGACGTATTCACCGAGCTGCAGGAAATCTCCCGCGGCATCCACCCGGCGATCCTGTCAACCGGCGGCCTGTCCGCGGCCTTCAAGACGCTGGCGCGTCGCTCGGCGGTGCCCGTTAGCCTCGACCTCGGGATCGGGCGCAGGTTGCCCGAATCCGTCGAGGTCGCCGCCTACTACGTGGTCGCCGAGGCGTTGGCCAACGCCGCCAAGCACGCCCGCGCCTCCGAGGTCATGGTGCGGGCCCACACCGCCGAGGAGAGCCTCCACCTCTTCATCTCCGACGACGGCATCGGCGGGGCTGACTCGACCAAGGGCTCCGGACTTATCGGGCTCAAGGACCGTATCGAGGTGCTCGGCGGCCGGATGCGTGTCGCGAGCCCGGCGGGGGAGGGGACGGTTTTCGACATCACCATCCCGTACCATGCCAACGGCCGATGAGTGTGGAGGCGGCGCGAAAACTACTGCCGAGCCGGCCGCGCTTCAATTGAAAAATCAAGGGATTGGCTGGTTTTCGCACGCTCGGTGTCTTGGTGGTGAGCAGTTCGTTCTCGGGGCTGAACGGTGTCATCTCGACGATGAAGTCACGCGGGAACCTCGTAAGATTGCAATCCGGCTTCGCCCGCGACGCTCCGCAGCGACTCAGCCAGCACCGACTTCATCGACGCCGCATCGCCGCCCGCACGCGCCACGGCGTCGTCGGTCGGGACCACAACGGCCAGAAGATGCGAACGAACGCTGCTTCCCTTGGGTGTGCCGGTGCTGCCGGAGGTGTAGATCAGCAACGCCAGCGGGTCTGCCGAGTCTGTCCGGCCGGCGCCGCGCACCGGGGCCGGCGGTGAGACGCGGCCGCGGTTAAGCACGCCGGCGAGCGTTTCGATGACAACCGCGCTGTCGGCCTCGATCAGCTTGGCCGCCGCGGTGTGGAAGGCGTCGCGCTGGTCGTCGTCTTGCGGGTGGTAGTCGAACACGATCAGCCGCTTCGGGGGCGGGCCGGCGAGCACCAGCTCGACGGCGTCGGGCAGGCATTCGATGCTCGACGCCAGCACGGCCGGTTGCGTCTCGGCGACGACGTGCTGCAGTTGGGCGGCCGGTACGCCGGTTTGCAGCGGAACCGCGACCGCGCGAAGCCGCATCAGCGCCAGATCAATGGTGGTGTAATCCGCGCTGGTGAAGCCGAGGACGGCCACCCGATCGCCGGGTTGCAGCCGATCGTGCGACAGGGCAAGGGCAACCGCGCCGGCGCTTTCCCACAACTGGCGGTAAGTGATGGTCTCGAAGCGGGGTAACAGCCGCAGCGAAGTGCGCCCGCTGCGCGGATCCGCGCCAAACTCGACCGCCCGTTGCCCCAGGGCCGGCCGATCCGCGTAGCCCTCCATCACCGTTTCCACGGTCTGCAGCAGCCCCAAGCGCGGGGTCTTCGATCGCGGCACTGATCGCCTCGTCGGGCCGGGCGGCCGCGAATTGCGGGTCGCGGGAGTAGAACTCGGCAATCCACGCCGCGAGCCGCTCTTCCGGAGCGCCTACCACTTGGGCACCAGGTCCCCGGGGATTCCGAGCGCGTCGGCCAGCAGCGGGTTGACCTTCTCGGGCGCTTGGACGTTGGCGAAATGGCCTTCGCCGCTCAAGACGTGCAGTGTGGCGCCCGGGATCCCCTTGGCGATTTCCTCGCCGCGGGCGACGGGCACGGTAGCGTCCTTGTCGCCGTGGATGATCGTTGTCGGCGCGGCGATCTCGCCGAGACGACCGCGGACGTCGAAGGCGAACGTGGTTTCGGCCTGGCTTTGGTAGCCCTCCTTGTCGCCGCCGGCGATCATGTCCACCATCCAGGCCCGCACGCCCCGATCGGCGCTCACGGTGAACGCCGCCCCCACTCGCTCCTCGGCGATCTCGCGGAGGGTATGCGACTTGATGTAGGTGCTCTGGTCGGCGACGGTGTGGGCCATCTCCTCGGGCAGGCCGGCGAACGAGGCCAGAACGACCAGCCGGCTCAGGTCGGTGGGATAGTCCAGCGCATATTGCAGCGCGATCGTCCCACCCATGCTACAGCCGACGACCGCGGGGCGGTGCAGGCCCAATTGGGTTACCACGGAATAGATGTCGGCCGCCATGTTGGCCGTGGTCCAGCCCGGGCGGGTCCAGCGCGTCTTGCCTCCGCCGCCGCGCACATCCACGGCCACCACTCGCCGGGCATGCGCGATCCAGCCGATCTGGCGTGACCAGTGGTGCCAGCTGCACCCGAGGCCGTGAATGAGCACGACGGGGTCATTCACCTCGGTGCGCAAGGCGTCCGAATGCAGGTCCAGTTCGACGAAGTGCACCAGCGTCCCGTCGGACGCCGCTACGAATCCCGATGGTTCCGATTTCGGCTTGTGCATAGCAGCTCCCCTGATGTGTGCGGCGTTGCGCGCTTTGCCGCGTCTTTCAGAATCGCCTGCCAGCGAACGACTTTCATTGCTGCTAGCCCGACGCGGGCCCCCCGGCCACCTGTAACCCGGAACGCGCGGCGCCCCTCACGCCCGGGTGAGGTGTTCGAGAGGACCCGTCGGCACGCCGTTGCGGATAGGGACGCAAGAGTCGGGGAATTCCTGGAGGATCTCGGCCCCGAGGGTGTCGAGTCCGTCAAGCAGCTCCGGCAGGTGCGACATCGCTCCCGTGGGAAGGTCGTGCACAACCACGACGCTCCAGGGCTGGGTGGCGACTTCGGACAGGCAGCGCTGCACCCAGGTGTCGGGCTGGTCCCAGTCGTGTGGCACGCAGCTCCATAGCACACAGGTGTATCTGTTTTTCTGAAGGTACTCGATCGCCGCTGGACTGAATAGGCGTCTGTCAAGAATTCCACCGCCGCCGGCGGGCCGAAAGAGCTTGTCCGCGTGGCCCAGTCCGCCAATGAGCTCCTGAGTATCACCGATTTCGCGGGCGGCCACCTCGGCGTCGTCCTGATCGCCGAACTGAATCGAATGGGTCAGGGTGTGGTTGCCGATCCAATGCCCCTCGGCGACAGCATGTTCCGCCAACGCGCGCGCCCCGGGTTGCATCAGTTGCTGCCCGACCACGAAGAAGGTGGACCGAATGCCGTAGGCGTTCAGCACATCGAGCACCTCGCTCGTGGTGGCACTGGGGCCGTTGTCGAAGCTGAGAGTGACTCGCATCGCTATCCGTTCCCGGCTCCGCGGGCGCGCAGCCCGGCAACGACCAGGTCGGCGACGAACTCGGCGTGCGCGCGCACCGCTTTGGGATCCAGCGGGCCCGTCGGGTCGAGCATGCGGGCGAACGGCACCAGGCTGAACGGCGCGGTGGCGCCGTGCGCGATCAAGAAGTGCAGGCTTCGCACATCGACCTCGCTCAGCACCCCTTGGTCGACCAGGGGCTTCAAGGGGGCGGTCAACCGGGCATGCAGCGGCGCGATATGGGCTTCGTACAGATACGTCAGCCGCGGGCTGTGGGCGGCTCCTTCCACGGCGACGAGGCGAAGGATCTCCGGGTGTTTGGCATGCACCTCCAGGAAGCGCAGCACCATGGCCCGCACGGCGGCCAGGGCGTCCGGCGCGGCCAGCCCGTCATATTCGCTTAGTTCGTCCGCGATCTGGCCGAAAGCCCAGTCCACAGTGGCATACCAAAGCGCCTCCTTGGATCCGAAGCGCCGATGCACCAGGTTATGGCTGCCCCCGAGTTCGCGGTTGAGCGAGCCGACGGACGTGCCGTCGAATCCCTTCTCCGAGAACACCCGTAGTGCCGCCGAGAAAATGTCAGTGAGGGAGGCGGGTGCCTCCGCGGCGGGCGGGCGGCCCGGCCGCTTGTTGCCAGTCACGCCTCCACCGTAGCGCACATGTTGACAACCATCAACATATGTGGTTGATTGTCATCAACATCCCGGAGCCGAACGAAGGAGTTCCCGCGCTATGACCGCTGCGATCCATCCCAGCGGTGTGGATCACCTGGCCATTGCCACCCGCGACATGAAAAGCCAGATCGCTTTCTTCACTGATGTTTTGGGTTGCCCGCTGCGCGCGCTGTACCGGATGCACGGGGCGGAAGGGGTCTGGCACGCCTTCGTCGAACTCAACCCGTCGTGCTACATCGCGTTCGTGTTTCACCCTGGCAACCCGGACGCCCGGGAACTAGGCATCACTCACGCGGCCGATCCCACCGGCCCGGTTGCCTCAGGCGCCATGCAGCACGTGGCGCTGCACGTCGGCAGCTTCGACGAATTGCTGGCGATGCGTGACCGCATTCGTAGTCGCGAAGTCCCCGCCATCGGTCCGATCGACCACGGCTTCTGCCAGTCTCTGTATCTCGCCGGGCCCGAAGGGCTCCTGTTGGAGTTGGCCACCGGCGCGGCGATCGATCCGCGCGCCTGGATCGACCCCGAGGTGGTCGAGATCAACGGCATCAGCGCCGAAGAGCTCGAAAAATACTGCAATCCAGCGCCTTTCAGTCGGCAGGAGACAACAGCGGTTCCTCAGCCGGCATACGATCCGGCCAAGCCGCACATTCCCTACCCCGACGAGGTTTATCAACAGATTCTGGCCACTGCCGACGACGTGGTGTGGAAGATGGCCAGCCAACCCGACCCGCCGGTCCGACTCGACTAGCGCGCGACACCCAGGAGTCACCCGATGCACATTGCCACTGTCATGTTGTCCGTTCTGCTGGCCGCGTTGTTCGCGGTCACCGGGATCATGAAGATCCTCGACTCGGCCACCGCACGCAGCAATGCCGAACATCTAGGGATCAGTCCCCGGCTCAGCCACCTCATCGGTATCGCCGAAATCTTCGCCGCGGTGGGTCTGCTGGCCGGAATCGTGGTCAAGCCGCTCACCATCGTGACGGCCACGGCAGTGTGCCTGCTGATGGTCGGCGCCCTCGGCGCCCACCTCAGGGCTCGGGACAAAGCCGCCGCCCTTCCGGCGATGATCACCGGACTGGCGGCCATCGCCCTGCTGCCGCTCGCCCTGGTCCGGTAGACATGTTGCGGCCACTCGTGGCCCAGCCGTTTACCGATCCACGATCGCGACATGTCGCCTTCCGCGAAGGGCATTCCAGGTTCCAAGACCAATGCCCGTCCGGCTACCCGGCGTCACTTTGTGATTGTCGGTATTCCGCACGGCTCGACGGGTGTAAGCGTGTTGCGGCTCAACGTATTCGGTTCATTTGCGGTCGACACCCGGGGTCAGCCGAGCCACCCCGCGCAGGATCCACGGTGTCCGCCTCGCCACGACCTCCACGGCGTGGTCCGACCGGCGCATCGCGGTGCGAGGGCCGGGGGTAGGCATTGACGCCAGTGCAGCCTCAGCCGTTCCCGCCCGCGCACCGCGCCGGTCGACCGCCAGCAGTTGCCAAGTGCCGGGCACGCCTCGCAGCTCCACGCTGCCGCGGTCGTCAAACCCCGTGCCCGAGCCGATGACAAGGTCACGCACGGTGCGTGAGACGAGGATTTCGCCGGCGCCGGCCTGCTCGAGGATCCGCGCGGCGACATGTACCGCCATTCCGGCTATGTCCCCGTCGAGCAGTTCGCACTCGCCCGTGTGGATGCCGCAGCGGATTCGGATGCCCAGTGTCTCGGCGTCAACGCGCAACGCCTCGGCGCAGCGGATGGCCTGCGTCGGGCCGTCGAACGTGGCGAGGTGGCCGTCACCGGTGCTCTTGACGACGGTGCCGTCGAACCGCTGGGTGAGTTCGCGCATGACCTCATCGAAGCGCTGCAGGACCGCACGCCACTGTTCGTCGCCCGCCGCCGCGGCGTGCTGTGTCGAGGCGACCATGTCGGTGAACAACACGGTGCGCAGGGCGCGACGTGACCGTGGCGGCGCTGCATGGCTGCCGGTGAGGAACTCCTCGATCGCCGTCGTGGTCCGTTCGGGCTCGGTGAACCACGGCGCATGGTCCACGCCCTCGACCTCGAGCAGCTGCGCCCCGGAGATGTGGTCGGCGAGGTATCGGCCATCCTGCACGGGAACCCCGGGGTCTCCGCGGGCGTGGATGATGAGCGTTGGGACGGCGAGGGTCGGCAGGATCGGCCGCACGTCGATGCCGAACGACGCTTCGACGGTCGCCCGTGCCATTCCCGGGCTCGCGCACATCCGCTCCATCATTCCGAGCTGGCGAATTGACCGAACCGACGGCACCAGACACTTGACCGCTCTACCGTCGCCCCAATCCGAGCGCGCAGCGTCGCCGAATTCCTGCCAGCGTTCGATCTGCTGCGTCGACGGCGTGTACTTCTCACCCAGCTCGTGGAGGATACGCGCCCGGACTTCAGCCGGGCTGCGATCTAGGTCGTCCCATTCGATACCGCCCAAGTAGGCGTACGTGCCATGAAGGATCAACGCCCGGGTTCGCTCCGGTCGGCGTGCCGCCCAGACGATCGCGGCCGGGCCGCCCTCGCTCAAAGCGAGGAGGGCGGCCTTTTCGAAGCCAACGGCGTCCATGACGGCCCCAATTTCTGCCGCTCGATCGTCCACCGAGCGAACCTTCGGGACCGGGTCGGACAAACCGACCCCGGCCTTATCGAACATCGCGACGCGGCAGAAGGTGCCGAGACGCTCGAAGAACGCCTTGTATTCGGGCAGCGTCCAGAACAGCTCGACGTGGCTGACGAACGGCGGGATGAAGACGAGCTCGATGGGCCCGTCGCCGAACACTTGATACGCAAGGCTCAAATCGCCGCAGGGTGCGTACGACGTTTCCGCCACCGGATGAGCGTACTGCTGCCGGGCGGTAGCCGTCACCACATCTCCGGCATCGCGCGCGGGCATACGACGCCGCCAATTCCGTCGCCGCGCGATATCCCGAGTTCAAAAAAGCAACGGTGGGGGCTTTGCTGAACGTACGAACGATACATACTGAACAGATGTCGCCCAGGCGTCGGCGCCCTTCCCGCACGTCAAAGGTTGCGCCCCTAACCGCGTTGGTTTGGCCCCGGGCACTTCCGGCGCCCGGGTTTTCGCTCACCCTCGCGGCTGGGTTTCTGATGGTCGAGGCCGTGCTGGTCGTTCTCCTCAAGCAAGTGGAACCCGAGGACCCGATCGGCATTGTCTACGCGGTTCTGATGTGCGTGGCCCTGGTGGGCAACTTCGTGGCCGGCGTGGCGGCCACCGCCGCCCGCGACCGCGAGAAAGTCGCCAACACCGCGACGGGCGAGCAACTGGAGGCCAGCCAGGAGCGTCTGCGTGCCAGCCGCGATCGCCTGCGTCAGCTCGCCCGGCATCAGACCGCGTTGCGCCGGGTGGCGGAACTGGTCGCCCGCGAGGCGGAGCCCGCCGAGGTGTTCAACGCGGTGGCCGAGGAGATGGCCAATATCCTGGACGTCTACAACGCGACGGTCGGTCGCTATGAAGGCGACGACATCGTCATTGCGGCGCTCGGGCGTCCGGAGACTGACCTGCCGAATCCGCCGGTGGTCGGTGAGCGGTTCCCGCTGGACGGCGACCACGCCGCTGCGATCGTTCGGCGCACCGGGCGGCCCGCTCGGATCGACAGCCACGAGCACGCGGCGGGTGCTTCGGCCGCACGTCTCCGCGAGATGGGCGTGAAATCCATGGTCGCCGTACCGATCACGGTCGGGGAACAGCTTTGGGGCGTGGCCGCGGTGGCCTCCCGGGGGGACCCCCTGCCGGCCGATACCGAGGTGGGCATCGCCGACTTCGCCGATCTCGTGGCGACCGCGATCGCCAATGCGGCGGCCCGTGAACAGCTGAATTCCAGCCGCGACAGCTTGCGCGAGCTCGCCCGACACCAGACGGCGTTGCGCCACGTCGCGGAACTCGTTGCGCGCGAAGCGGAGCCGGGGGACGTGTTCAACGCGGTGGCGCAAGAGATGGCAGACTGCTTGGACATCTTCAACGCGCTGGTTATCCGCTACGAAGATGACGCGATGGCCGTCGAGGCGGTTGCTCGACTGGACCCCGACATGCCGAACAAGCCGGCGGTCGGGGAGCGGTTCCCCATGGAGGGCGACCACGTTGTCGGGATGGTTCGAAGCACCGGCCGTCCAGCAAGGATGGACACCTTCGAGGATGCGACCGGTTCGGCGACTGCCCGTGCGCGCGAGGTCGGTGCGCAAGCCGCGGTCGGTGTCCCCATCGTCGTCGGCGCACACCTGTGGGGGGCTGTTGTCGTGCTTTCGCGCACCGGTCCATTGCCCGCAGACACCGAGGGGCGCATCGCGGACTTCGCCGATCTGGTGGGGACCTCAATCGCCAACGCCGCCACCAGGTTTGCACTCCAGACCAGCCGGGACGGCCTGAGCGAGCTGGCTCGACGGCAGTCGGCATTGCGCCGGGTGGCAGAACTGGTCGCGCGTGAGGCGCAGCCTGCCGAAGTGTTCCACGCGGTCGCGGAGGAGATGGCCGGCATCCTCGATGTCGACAACGCGACCGTGGTCCGCTACGAGGCCGATGCGACGATCGTCGAGGCCATCGCGCGCGCTGACCCCGAGATGCCGAACCTTCCGGTGGTGGGGGAGCGGTTCGTGATGGACGGGGACAACATCGCGGCGATGGTTCGGCAGGAGGGTCGGCCGGCGCGAATCGATGGCTACGAGAACGCTTCGGGCACATGGGCCGCACGCATCCGTGAAGGCGGACTGGAATCCGTCGTTGGTGTCCCCATCGTTGTCGGCTCACATCTATGGGGCGTGCTTGCGGTCGCGTCGCGGGCGAACCCCCTGCCGCCTGAGACCGAAGGGCGCATGGCCGATTTCGCCGACCTGGTGGCCACCTCGATCGCGAACGCCGTAACCCGAGCCGAACTGCAGACCAGCCGCGACAGCCTGAGCCAGCTCGCTCGCCAGCAAACGGCGCTGCGTCGGGTGGCGGAACTGGTTGCGCGCGAGGCGGAGCCCGCGACTGTGTTCAACGCGGTGGCCGAGGAGATGGCCGGCTGTCTAGATGCCTTCAACGCAACAGTGATCCGCTTCGAGGGGGATTCCCTCGTCATCGAGGCCATCGGAAGCGTCGAGCAAGACCTGCCGACTCCACCGCCCGTGGGCACGCGGTTACCCATGGCGGGCGACCACGTGGCCCCGATGATCCAGCGCACCGGCCGGCCGGCTCGCATGGACAGCCACGAGCACGCGGCCGGGGAGACGGCCGCGCTGATCCGAGCACTCGGCATCCAATCCCTGGTCGGCGTGCCCATTTTCGTCGGGGGCCACGTCTGGGGCTCGGCCGGCGTGGCGTCGCGAACCGGTCCGCTGCCGCCCGACACCGAAGCGCGCATGGCCGATTTCGCCGACCTGGTGGGAACCTCGATCGCTAACGCTGCCACCAGATCCGAGTTGCAGGCGAGTCGCGACAGCCTGCGTGAGCTCGCCGACAACCTCAGCGTGCTGGCCAGGCAGCAAGCCGCGTTGCGGCGTGTTGCCACCCTGGTCGCGCGCGGGGTCAGCCAGTCGGAGGTGTTCTCGGCGGTAGCCGAGGAGATGGCCGGTTGTCTGGACGTGGGCAGCGCCGAGGTGCTCCGTTTCGAGGACGACGGTGCCTACATCGTCGTCGTCGCTTCGCACGGGGCACGCGGGGTGCCGCACCTGGTGGTCGGTGAACGCCTCTCCACCGAGGGCGACGACGTCTCTGCCATGGTGTTACGCACCCGAAGTGCGGCGCGGATGGACAGCTGGGAGGGCGCCACGGGCTCGATCGCCGAGCGCGTTCGCGAATTGGGTTTCCGGTCGCGCATCGGGGCCCCCATCGTGGTGGACGAGCGGTTATGGGGAATAGCCGTTGTCGCCGCCGGCCAAGCCGACCCCCTGCCGCCGGATACCGAGGGACGCATCGCCGAGTTCGCCGAGCTGGTCGCGTCCGCGATCGCAGCCGCCACCACCCGCGAGGAGCTGATCGCCTCGCGCGCACGGATCGTCGCCGCCGCCGACGACGCCCGCCGTCGGCTGGAACGCGACATTCACGACGGGGCCCAGCAGCGTCTGGTCTCGCTGGGACTAAAGCTTCGCATCGCCGAGGACTTGGTGCCACCGGACTGCGCTGACCTGAAAAATGAACTGTCGCAGTCTGTTTCGGGATTGACTGAAGTGTTCCAGGAGCTTCAGGAGATCGCGCGCGGCATTCACCCGGCAATCCTCTCGACAGGGGGGCTGGCCGCCGGGTTCAAGACGCTGGCCCGGCGGTCGTCCGTCCCAGTCAGCCTGGACGTCGCCATCGAGCACCCGTTACCCGACTCCGTGGAGGTCGCTGCCTACTACGTCGTCGCCGAGGCACTCACCAACGCCGCCAAGCACGCTCAGGCCTCCGAGGTGAAGGTGTTGGCTTACACGACCGACGAAGACCTGGTCCTGCTCATCTCGGACGACGGAATCGGTGGGGCCAACTCGCGCAAGGGCTCCGGGCTCATCGGCCTCAAGGACCGCATCGAAGTGCTGGGCGGGCGGATGCGGGTCGCCAGTCCCCCCGGAGGCGGGACCACGTTCGACATCACTATCCCGAACAGCACCGTCGGCCGATGAGCGTGGACGCCGAGGGGCTTACCCACTCACGATTCGAGCCATTGCGGCTTCGAGGAACCGCGCGGCGCCATGACCATTCGGTACGACTCCTTGGTCCGTGACATGACCACCTGGTCCGTCATCCCCTGGTAGGTGCCGAGCGGAGTCTCGGCCGTGAACAGGTCGGGAGCGACATAGGTGTGCTTTTCGCAGGATCCGGCGGTAGCTGCGGCATACGCCTTATCGAAAATGCCGAGCGAAAGCAGCCAGAGCACGGTCCGGGTCAGAGAGACGACGACTCGATAGCTGCCGCCCTCCTGCGCGCGCCGGCGCAGAGCCTCGAGCACACCGACCGTGCCGAGCCAGCCCACCACGTTGTCGCAAATGGGAATGATCGCAGGTGTTTTGGGGGTGGCGGGCGTGCCTTCGATGCAGAAGACGCCCGATACCGCGGCACCGATCTCATCGAAGCCGGGGCGGTTGGACCACGGGCCAGTTTCGCCATGGAGGACGACCTTCGCATGGACCAGTCCCGGCCGCATCGCGCATAGCTCTTCGGCAGTAAGACCGTGTCGTTCCAGATAACCGGGGCGCTTGTTAGCAAAGAAAACGTCTGCGTGTTTCAGCAGGTGGTCGAACCTGGCGCGATCTTGCGTGGAGTTGTCCAAGATGGTGGAGCGCATGCCGACCTGCACGTCCCAGGCGAAGGCATCGAGCTCGGTGTCGTTTGGCCGCCAGATGTTGAGGACGTCCGCGCCGTACATGGCGAGATCCCGGCCGATCGCCCCTCCCGCAATCACATGGCCCAATCCGAAAGCGCGGATGCCGTCCAACGGGTTCTTTGCGCCCTTCTTGAAGGGCATGGGATCGCTTTCACCGATCTTTTCCACGGTGATCAAAGGCATCGTCGAGAGGACTTCTATGTATTGCGGCTCATTGAGAAACTCGTCGAGAGTTCGCACCATCCCAAGCACCAGACCGTGTTCGGCCGCTGCCGCCTCCAAATCCGCTGCCCGCCATTGCAGGATCGCGTTCTCGATCGATTCAAGGCTGTCGGTGCATCTGAGGAACTTAAGCGTGTCCGTCTTCAACTTGGGATAGAAGTCCAACGCCATCACGTGCCGGCCATCGCGGGTTTTACGGAAGGGCGGAATTTCGAGGAATGCGTTGTTGGCAAATCCGCCCATCGAAGGGGGACGTCCGTTTATCGTCTCCCATTTCCCCTCGAAGAAACCGGCGAAGCGGCGGAGCGCTTTGCGGACGTCGACGTGGATGTCCTGTCCTTCCCCGGTGCTCTCTCGCCACAGGGCCGCGGCGGCGACGGACTTCGCGGCCAGGCCGATCGCGGCCATTGCGCCGAACCGATGCGGGCTGGGGACGATGGGGTCTTGCCCATAGAACGACAGGCGCCCTCCGCTGTCCGCGGCACTCAATCCGACGTCGCTGAGCACGTCGTTGGTGTGCGCCAGCAAATCGAACTCCGGTGAAGTCGCGGGGTTCTTGAGCACCGATTCGAGTGCTGTTGTCAAACGAGACTTGCCGGCATTCCCTCGAATACGGGCGGCTCCATTCGTGATTGCGGTACTCACGCCGGTTTCCTTCTTTTAGTGGTTGCCGTTTTGGCCTGCACGGTCGCCTTACGCGGCGCCGGCTTTCTTCTCCGTCCTGCTCGCGGCATTCGCTCGCAACTTGAGAAGCCCGATGATTACCTCGTTCTCTTCTCGGGCGAGCTCGTCGACGGGGCGTCCCGCGGCTTCGCGCAGCACGCCGTCAACGATGATTTGCTTGAGTTCGGGAGTCACTGCGGGGTCACCGAGGTTCTTCATTCCTGCGGTAAGCGGCTCCATGAGATGTTCCATGAAGTGTTCGATGCCGGCCGGTCCACCGCCCAAATGCCATTGCAGGCTTTGGCCCATGACGCCCCACCGAAGCCCGGGTCCGTAGTTGACCGCGATGTCGGTGTCCTCGACGCTGAGCACGTCTTGTTCGATGAGATAGAGCATCTCTTTGTAAAGCGCCGCTTGCAGCCGGTTGGCCACGTGCCCGGGAATCTCCTTGTGCAGATGGATCGGCTTCTTCCCGATCGACGCGTAGAAACGGATGGCTCGCCGGACGGCCTCGGGCGACGTCTTGGTACCGCCCACCACTTCCACCAGTGGAATGATGTGCGGCGGATTGAACGGGTGGCCGACGATGACGCGTTCGGGGTGCTTGCAGGCCGATTGCATGACGCTCGGCGTTATGCCGGACGAGCTCGAGGCGATGATCGAATCGACGGGCGCCGCCTCATCCAAGTCCGCGAAGAACTTCACTTTGAAGTCGGGTCGCTCGGGTCCGTTTTCCTGGACGAAGTCGGCGTTTGCCAGCGCCTGCTTCGAGTCTTCCGTGAAGCTGAGACGGTCGCGCGATGCGCCAGGCGACAGGCCGATTTCTTCCAGCTGTTCCCACGCCGCGTCGACATACTTGCGCAGATTGGCCTCCGCGTTCGGAGCGGGGTCGGTCGCCACGACCTCCAGCCCGCGTGCCAGATATTGCGCTGCCCAGCTTGCGCCGATCACTCCGGTCCCGACGACGGCAACACGGCGAATTTCTTTATCGAATGACATGATTTTGGTTCCTTTAGGCGGTTTCCGAATAGGCGACGCCGCTGAGGTTTCCCTGTGCGACGAGCAGGACCTTCTGATCCGATCCGTCGAGCTTGGCCGAAACGAGACTGCCTCCGAGGTCGGTGATGAACATGCGGTCGCCCTTCAAGTCGAGGGCGATGCCGATGCCTTCCATCAAGTGCGTGAAGAGGATCTCCGGAGCGGGGCGGCCGTTCGCGCCCGAATCCATCGGCGCGCGGTTCACCGTGTTGCCACGCGGCGGGTCACCCCTATCGGTCCAGTACATGACGCGATTGTCGAGATCGAGCTCCAGATCGATCGGCTCGGGAAGCCCGTCGTACAGAACTTCGATGTCTGTTCGATCAGCCGCCGTCTGTCCCGGGGGAATGTCGATGCCGGCGCGGTAAAGGCGGCCCTCGCCTGCGTTGTCGGAACCTTTTTGCGTCCAGTAGACCTTGTCGCCCTCGACATCGACGGCCACGCCCACGCACCATTTCGTGGCATCGGGCCCCGGCCGTGGGTCGCCCTGGCTCGTGTCCACAATGGTCTCGATGTTCGAACCGTCGAGATTGGCGCGCATCAGGCGCATGCCCTCGCGGTCACACCAGTAGAGCTTTCCGCTCTTTTCTTCAAGCTGGATTTGCTTGGGCGTGAACGTGGCGCCACGGGGAACGATCGTCTGGCGGTTCTGTCCGTCGAGGTCGGCTCGCTCGATGGAGCCGTCGTTCGTCGTCGGGTCCCCCATATTTGTCCAGTAGATGTGTCCCGCCGCGACGTCGACCGCGATGCCATCGGGGTGTCTGCAGTCGGTGACGATGACCTTGCGGTCGGAACCGTCCGAGTTCATCGAGACCACATGGTTGTTGCTGAGCACGAGAAGGAATAAATGGCCCACTGTGGGCTTTTCGGCGGGCACGGCTTCTGGTGCCTGCATTTGTGCACTGTCCATGTGCGCTAACTCCAATACTGAGTGGGTTGACATGGCGGCCGTCGGATGCCGCTCTGAGCCGCGCGATTGCATCCCGTCCTCCTCAAGCTCGACGTCCGTACTCAAAAATTCCTCAACGCTGGCGCCCATCCTCGATTGCCGGAAACCGCCAACGGGCACTCCTGCTAGCGGGAAGCCAATAGCGGCGCAGGGCTTTTCGTATCTCGCCACCTGTTCGCGTTACGACGCGGCAACGATCTCCTCCAACTGTTCAACACTGATACTGGCGGTGGCCTGCTGCTCGGTGATCGTGAGCTGGCCGCGATGCGTGCTCAGGAACGTCACGATCCACGAGATCAGCGTGGTGGTCCTGCTTTTGAAACCCACCAGGTACACCAAGTGCAGGAGCAGCCAGGCCAGCCAGGCGATGAACCCGCCGAACTCAACCGGGCCGATCTTGGCAACTGCCGAGAACCGCGACACCGTCGACATCGATCCCTTGTCGAAGTACTTGAACGGCTTGCGTTCGGCGGGATCGGCGCCCTTGAGCTCTGCCTTGATCGCCTTAGCCACGTACTTGGCACCCTGGATCGCGCCTTGGGCCATGCCGGGCACCCCGTCCACGTACGCCATGTCGCCGATCACGAACACGTTCGGATAGCCCGGAATCGACAAATCCGGCAACACCTTGACGCGGCCGGCACGGTCGACCTCAACCGCGGACTGGTCGGCGAGGTCTTTGCCCAACGGGCTGGCCGACACGCCCGCGGACCACACCTTGCATTGCGATTCAATGCGTCGGGTATTCCCGTCAGAGTCCTTGACTGTCAGACCATTTGCGTCAACGTCCCTGACCATCGTGCCCAGCTGAATCTCGACGCCCATCTTCTCCAGCCGGTTCTGGGCCTTCTTGCCGAGCGCGGGGCCCATCGGCGACAGCACCGCAGGGGAGGCGTCGAGCAGGATAACCCGCGACTCGGCGGAGTCGATGTTGCGAAACGAGCCTTTCAGCGTGTCGTGGGCCAATTCGGCGATCTGGCCCGCCATCTCCACACCTGTAGGACCCGCACCCACGACGGTGAAGGTCAACAGCTTCTGTCGGAGCGCGGGATCGCTGGTGAGCTCGGCCTGCTCGAAGGCCCCGAGGATGCGGCCACGCAACTCCAGCGCATCGTCGATGGTCTTCATGCCGGGCGCGAACTCGGCGAAATGGTCGTTGCCGAAATAGGATTGGCCCGCCCCTGCCGCGACGATCAACGTGTCGTACTCGATCGTGTAGCGATGGCCGAGCACCTCAGAGTCCACATAGCGGCCTTCGAGGTCGATGCGCACGACGTCGCCCAGCAACACCTTGGCGTTCTTCTGCTTCCGCAGGATCACCCGGGTGGCAGGGGCGATTTCGCCCTCGGAGATGATGCCCGTCGCGACTTGGTACAGCAGCGGCTGGAACAGGTGGTGCTGGGTCCGGGCGATCATTGTGACGTCGACGGCCGCGTGCTTCAACGCCTTGACAGCGGTCAGCCCGCCGAACCCGGAACCGATCACGACAACGCGATGCCATTGTTCCTCTGCCACTTCGCCTCCTCTTGCTGCCATTAGGCGCACCCGTCGTGGAACAGACCAAGGGCGCACGCCGGACGAACTCGTCCGCACTCGCTAACCGCAGTCCATGCTTTCAAGCATCGAGTGCCTTAGGCGTAAACGCCTCACCGCTGACACCCATATCCGCCTACGGAAAACCGCCCGACGGGCGTACCGCTAACGGGAAGTGGATGGTGATTTCAGAGCATGAAGCTGCCTAGGCGTCGGCACGGGTGAGTGGACGCCGTGGTCGGTGTCATGGATCAGCGGCCGGTCGTGCACGCCGCCCGACAAGATCACGTAGTGAAGAGCGATACGACGGCTCCGGATCACCCTTCGTTGCGCCAGGTCAACAGATCAACGGCTTGCTCGGAAGTGTGTTGGGACAACGGCGTTTTTCTTACTCTGTCGCCTTAGTCGGCGAAGCTAGAGCCACAGCTGTGGCATAGAGGTCACCCGCTGTGGCTTAGCTCTTGCGGCGTTGTGGAAGTTAGTGTAGCGCAGCAAATTTAGCCGGCAGATACAGGTAGTTCTCAAAAATGGCGAATCCGAGTAGTGTGTCTTCGTCGAGTGTGAAAGATTCAGAAATACGCCCTTTCGCGAAAGAGGCCGTCATTATGTCCGCTCCGCACTCCGCGTCATCACCGCAGTCCGATCAGTCGTCGCCACAACCGTTGATTGGAAGGGCATGGCTTCAAGGTGTCGCCTTGGTGATGATCTTCGGTTTTCTGGTAATGGGTGTCCTGGCCTACCGCACCTACTCGGCATCGATGCCGTTGCCGGACAGGGTCGTCAACGAAGCGGGGCAGACGCTATTCACCGGCGACGACATCAGTCGCGGCCAAGAGCTTTACCAGGCCCGCGGACTCATGGAGTATGGGTCGGTGCTGGGCCACGGCGCCTACCTGGGACCCGACTACACCGCCGAATACCTGCGGATGGCCACCGATGACGTTGCCGGTCAATTGCGAGCGCTGGGCGTAGCCGACCCGCACGGCCGGGTCGTCACCGAGTTCCGCACCAACCGGTTTGACCCCGCCACCCGGACCCTGGTCTTCACTGACCGGCAAGCCGCGGCTTTCGACCACATCCAGGACTATTACGCCGCCTACTTCGGTGAGAACTCCACCAAATACGGTCTGCTGCCGCACATGATCACCGACAAGGTACAGATCCGCGACTTGACGGCGTTCTTCGCTTGGACGGCCTGGGCTGGGGCGGCCGAACGCCCCGGGCACAAATACAGTTACACCAATAACTGGCCGGCCGAGCCGCGAGTCGACAACGGTCCGACCGCACCCGTGATCGTGTGGTCGGCGCTGTCGCTTATCGCGCTGCTGGGTGGTATCGGGGTCATGTTCGCGGTTTATGGGCGCTGGAGCCAAAAGATCGGGTGGCATGGCGCCGAGACGTCGACGCTGTCGTTCCGCCAGCCCGGCGAAGTTAGCTTGACGCCGGCGCAGCGGGCCACGATCTGGTTCTTTGCGATCGTGTCTGTGCTGTTTCTGGCGCAAACGCTTTTGGGCGCTGCCGCCGAGCACTACCGGGCCGATTTGTCGAACTTCTTTGGCCTTGACCTGGCCAGGGTGCTTCCGTACAACTTGGCCCGTACGTGGCACCTTCAGCTGGCGCTGTTTTGGACCGTGGCGGCGTTTCTGGGGGGCGGCATCTTCCTCGTCCCGTTCATCTCCCGTCGCGAGCCGCGCCGTCAGGCGCTGCTGGCGTACGTGCTGTTGGGTGCGGTCGCGGTGGTGGTGTTTGGCTCCCTGATTTGCGAGGCGCTGTCCATTTACGGCGTGATCCCCCAGCACACGCTGCTGTCCCAGCAGTGGGAGTACCTCGACCTGCCCCGGCTGTGGCAGGTCCTGCTGATCGTCGGCTTGTTTGTGTGGATCGCCATAATCTGGCGCGGGATGCGCGCCAGGCTCAAAGGCGAACCGAAGATGAACATGCCATGGGTGTTCTTCTTTTCAGGACTGGCGATTCCGGCCTTCTACGCAGTCGGTCTGCTGGCCGGCAGCGGCACCCACTACACCGTCGCCGACTTCTGGCGGTTCTGGGTGGTGCACTTGTGGGTGGAGGACTTCCTCGAACTGTTCACCACCGTCATGGTGGCCTACATGTTCGTGCTGCTAGGCGTGGTGCGCGAACGAGTCGCGCTGGGTGTGATCTTCCTGGACATCATCCTCTACTCCGCGGGCGGCGTCATCGGCACCATGCATCACTTGTACTTTTCGGGCACCCCGGTGGAGCACATGGCGTTGGGCGCGTTCTTCTCGGCGGCCGAAGTCATTCCGCTCACCTTCCTGACCGTCGAGGCGTGGGCTTTCTTGCAGCTGGGGTCGCGCCAACAGTCCGGAACCAGCAAGCCCTTCCCGCATCGCTGGGCGGTGATGTTTCTCGTCGCCGTGGGGTTCTGGAACTTCCTGGGCGCCGGCATCTTCGGGTTCCTGATCAACCTGCCGGTGGTGTCCTACTACCAGATCGGGACCGCACTGACCGCCAACCACGCGCACGGCGCGATGATGGGCGTATACGGCATGCTCGCCGTCGGCTTGGCCATGTTCGCGTTCCGCTACGTGATCCCGGCCGACAAATGGCCGGAGAAATGGGCGCGAATATCCTTCTGGTGCATGAACATCGGCCTCGCATGGATGGTGTTCGTCTCCCTGCTGCCTCTGGGTGTGCTCCAGCTCTACCACTCGGTCAGCGACGGCTACTTCGAGGCGCGGTCGCTGGGCTACATCACCAAGCCCGGCAACGCGGTGATCGAATGGTTGCGGATGCCCGGTGATCTGATTCTCATCGTCGGCGGTGTGTTGCCGTTCGTCTGGATCGCCTGGACCGCGTTGCGAAATTTCCGCTCGGGTTCCACCGTTCAGGAGATGCCAGACCATCCGCTCTACACCGAGTCCGTCACCCCGGGTCGGCCGGAGGCGACGGCCGATTCCGTCGCGGAGAACTGACCGATGGCGCCGCCGGCTGCATCGGTCTGGCTGATCGCAGGATATAGTTTGGCCCTGCTGCTCATTGGGTGGTGTTTCGATGTGATGGCACGCCATGCCTCGGTGCGTGCCGCACGGTGGCGCACTGGACAATTCGTCTATCGGCCCGATCATGACGCCTGGGTGTGCCCACAGGATCACTGGCTATGGCCGACCTCTTTCGACCCCAAGCATCGTGTGATGCGATATCGCGCATCGCCCGTAGTGTGCAACAGCTGCCCGGTCAAAGCCCAGTGCACGACATCGGAGCACGGCCGCGAGATCAGCCGCGAGGTCGACCCGTGGCCACATTCGGATGCCGGGCGGTTCCACCGCGGGATCGCCTGCTGTGTCGCCGCTTTCGGGGTTGTGCTGCCATTGGCCACACTGATCGCCAGTCACTCGGTAACCGAGGTACTGGTGCTGTCCGGCACCGCGCTGATCGTCGTCCTGCTCGGACTGCCCCTCGCGCGGCACCTGTGGAACACCCCGTCCAATGCGCCGGACCACCTGCCGCACCGCACAGCGGTCGAAGACCAAGTGGCCGCCGCGATCGACCGCTATTCCACTCGGTGGGGAGGTTGGCAAGATAAGGAAGGCGAGTAGGGGACGACAGTCATGGCCGGAGTGCTAATCGGCATCGTCGCAGTGGTGACTGTGGCGCTCGTGGTGCTGGCATTTGTATCGCTGGCGGTATTGCGCGAATATGAACGCGGAGTGGTGTTTCGGATGGGCCATGTGCGCCCGCTGTATCATCCCGGGCTCTGCGTCCTGATCCCGCTGGCAGACAAGATGGTTCGGGTCGACCAGCGGCTGGTGACGCTGACCATTCCGCCACAGGAGGTGATAACCCGTGACAACGTGCCGGCTCGCGTGAACGCGGTCGTCATGTTCCAGGTGATGGACCCGCTGAAAGCGATCCTGGCGGTAGAAAACTACGCGATCGCGACCTCCCAGATCGCGCAGACGACGCTGCGTTCACTGCTCGGCCGGGCCGACCTTGACACGTTGCTGGCACACCGCGAAGACCTCAACAGCGATCTGCGCACGATCATCGAAAAACAGACCGAACCTTGGGGTATCCGTGTGCAGGTTGTCGAGATCAAAGATGTCGAGATCCCAGAGTCGATGCAGCGAGCGATGGCCCGCGAAGCCGAAGCCGAACGGGAACGCCGAGCCAAAGTCATCAACGCCCGTGGCGAGCTACAAGCATCCGAGGAGCTGCGGGAAGCCGCTGAGACCCTGTCGAAGAGCCCGGCATCACTGCAATTACGCTATCTGCAAACACTTCTAGAGTTAGGAGCGGATCAGAATTCGACGGTGGTGTTCCCCCTACCGGTCGACATCATCACACCGTTCTTGAGGCACCCAGAGGTGTTGCGAGACATCGCCGGCACGATGAGCGACGGACGCTGAGGCCACTTAGATCGGTCTGTCAAGATGTGCGGGCGCTCGGGCACGCCCGGCGACGATCCTGATGTGATCAATGATGGTGGGCCACAGCGGTTTTGCAAGGCCCGTCGGGATGCAGCGCCGATCCCGTCCCGAAGGGTGGATCGAACCGAATTCCCTCTTCCCGCGTTGCGTGCACATCGATACCTGCGTCAACGCAGTCCGCTGAACGTTCGTCATTTTGTTCGCTGGCTGGCCACACGGAACAACACCATCGATGAGATGTTCCGGGGCCCGATTGCTGAGCGCGCGAAAATTCAAGGTGCCCGCATTGCCTGGGCCATGCAGTAACATCAGCCGCCGGGCAGTTGCACGGATGCCAGGTCTCGGGCGAGTACGCACCCTATGCGGCCACCAGAACCACGGGCCCAGCGACCGGGCGAGTGGCATCACCAATCACAGCCGCATGACGAGCATGGTGAAAACCAGCCCGATGGCGATGGTGGACCCGGCCCGCCCAATGTCTTACACGTCGCTACACGCCAACGGCGGCTGAGTGGCCACCCGATCCCGGCCGGCACCGCGCTGCCGTGATGGGCGAATTGGCAAGCTAGACAAGCGATGACGCGGCCGGTGAACTCGACCGAGACAGCCCCGCGCCGTGCCTTGGAGCAGGTGGACGGAACCGTCTTGCCCGCGCGAAATGATTCCTGCTCCGCGATTACCCCGGGCGTCGGAGGGTATACGGGCCGGCATGACCGCGCGCGGCGAGACCCGTGACCACGAGACGGCGGACGCCGTCACGCCGTCGTTCGAGGCGGTGGTGTCGTCGTGGGGCGAGCCGGTGC
>Ga0335071_10000711_pt1 | contig 36106 bp, 30 predicted proteins | sample Lox_Sample_15_FD_206724 | JGI IMG/M metagenome (GOLD analysis project Ga0335071, IMG submission 206724) | Soil microbial communities from Loxahatchee National Wildlife Refuge, Florida, United States - Lox_Sample_1.5 | ecosystem: Environmental > Terrestrial > Soil > Wetlands | place: USA...
GATCGAGCGCGAGGCCGAGCGCATCCGGCTGCATGCGTGGCGGCGCGGCCGTGACAATGTGCCGCTGGCCTCGGGCGCGGGCTCGATCCTGGCGTTCCTCGCCACCCTGTTCCTGGACTCGATCCGATGAGACGGCGCGACCCCCAGACCGATTCCGCGGCCGTGCTGCTGGCCCTCGTGATCATCGGCTTCGCCTTCATCCTCGGCCTCTACTCGATGCACACGCTGTATTTCGTCGTGCTGGCGCTGGTGCCGGCGGCGTTCGCGGCGATCATCGAGCCGCGCGGGCAGCGCGCGGCCACGATCTCGATCGCCTCGCTCACTTTGGCGACGGTCACCCCCCTGGTGCTCAGCACGATGCTTGCCGGCAAGCAGCGCGACCTGCTTATGAGCGCGGAAGCCTGGAGCTTCGTTGGCGGCGCGATCCTGGCGGGGCTCGCGATCTTCCTCTGCCTGCCCGCGGCCGCGGCCTGGCACGAGACGGGCCGCGCCAAGCGGCGGATCGAGGCTTTGCGAAAGCGCCAGCAGGAGATAGAAGAGACGTGGGGCTCTGAGGTGCGGACCACCGTTGCCCGTTAAAAGGCCGGCGACGGGAGGTGTGAGAAAACGCACTCAGGCGGGGCTAGGCTGCGTGTTAACATAAGTTAACCGCCGGCGATGGAACGAGTCGTCGGCATGTAAATCAGCCCAGCGCCGGAGACGCGATGACGCCCGAGGCCCCTCCCGCCGCCAAGAATGCCGCCCCCGCCGCGGCGGCGCCGGCCTCCGTGGCCGGCGGGGAGATGGCGCTCGGCCAGCACTATGTGATCCAGCCGAAGGACGTGCTGCCGGCGTTCAGCGGCAAGGCCGTGACCGCCTGCCGCGCCTTCGACCGCCGGATGCCGACCGACTCCTTCATCGCGCTCGTCTGCTCGGGCGAGGTCATCCCGCGCCTCGAGGCGATGGCCGCCCTGCGCGGCTTCAGCCGCGCGGGCATGCTGGCGCTCAGGGACTTCGGCCCGATCGACTGGCCCGACGGCAGACAGCGCCTGGCGATCATCTACTCGGCGCCGGGCGGCGGACGCTTCACCTTATCGACCCAGCACCAACCCTGGCAGATCGTGGACGCGCTGTTCAAGCCCGCCGTGTCGGCGCTGACCGAGATCCACAGCCACGGTGCCGTGCATCGCGCGATCCGGCCGGACAACCTCTTCCTGCGCGACCCCGGCGGGTCGACCCTGACGCTCGGGCCGTGCGTCGCCACCCCGCCGGGCTTCGAGCAGCCGGACGTGTACGAGCCGCTCGAGACGGCGATGGCCGATCCCGCCGGCCGCGGGTCCAACGGGCCCAAGCACGACATGTTCGCCCTCGGCATGACGGCGGTCGCCATGCTGCTCGGCCGCCAGCCGGGGTCCGAATACGACCGCGACGAGCTGATGATCCGCCGCATCGAGATGGGATCGCTGGCGGCCGTGGCACCCCCGCACACGCTGCCCCGCGAGCTCGTCGACGCGCTGCAAGGGCTCACGAGCGATGACGAAAGCGAGCGCTGGACGCTCGCCGACCTGCAGAAATGGCTGAACGCCGGCCGGCCGGACCAGCCGCGCCTGCCCGACCCGCCGCGCGTGATCCCGCCCTACCCGATCGGCGGCAAGCAGGTGCGCAGCGCCCGCTCGCTCGCCTACATGCTGGGGCGCAACTGGCAGGAGGCGGTGCGCCAGCTCGGCGGCGACGCGCTGCACCGCTGGGTGCACGACCACGCGCCCGAGCGCATGACCCCCGCCCTCCTCGACCGCGCGATGGTGGACCGCGAGCCCGATGCGGAAGCCGCCGACAACGACGCGCTCACCGTCACCCGCGCGATCACCGCCCTCGATCCCGAAGGGCCGATCCGGTTCCGCGGCGTCGCGGTCGACCCGCACGCGCTCGGGCCCTTCCTGTTCGACGCCGCGGCGGTGCCCGAGAGACGCGCCGCCGCCTCGGCCATCGTCCGCTACACGCTCGCGCAGAAGGTGCTCGAGCGGCGGGTCTCGGCGCGGCGGCCGGACCGCCGGCGCGCGACGCGGCAGGCGATCAACTACGAGCGCCTGCGCCGCTGGGTTCTGTCGCAGCAGCCGTGGGAAGGCTACGAGCGTTGCCTCTACGACCTGAACATCAACCTGCCGTGCCTCTCGCCCATGGCGGGCGGACGCTGGGTGGCGAGCGTGGCCGAGCTCATCAGGGCGCTCGACGATGCGGCCGCGAGCGGACGGATCGCCGAGCCTTCGATCGACAGCCACGTCGCGGCGTTCATCGCCGCGCGCTTCGATGCGAGCGGCGATGCGCTCCTGACGTTGATGAAGCCGAAGGACGCGGACGACGACGCGACCTTGGGGGCCATCCGCCTGTTCGCCGAGCTGCAGCAGAGCTACGGCGGCGCGCCGCTGCCGGGCATCGCCCTCTGGTGCGCGAAGCTGGCCAGGCGCGTGGCCGAGGGCTTCCGCCACCGCCCGACGCGCCAGCTCATGGTGGAGACGATCGATCGGGCGGCGCAGGCGGGCGGAATCGCGGCGATTCTGAAAGCAGTGGATTCGCCGGGCCTCAAGATGCGCGACTCGCGCGCCTTCGGTCTCGCCAGATCGGGCTGGATGCGCCTGCAGCTCGAGGCGACCATGATCGAGCGCAACAAGGAGATGCGCCGCGAGCGCGCCTGGCGACGCGGCCGCGATAACGCGGCGTTCGCCTCGGGTGCGGGCTCGCTGCTGGCGATGTTCATCACCCTGTTCCTGGATTCGGCCAAGTGAGCGTCCGCATCCGCGTCCATCACCATGCGCATCAGCTGCGCGCGAGCGGCCGGCTCATCGCCGCGGGCGTGGCGATCGCGCTGTTCGGCCTCATCGGCACGCGCTCGGTCGAGTATCTCGCCTTCGTGGCGATCGCGCTCGGTCCCACCTGTGCGGCAGCCCTGCTCGAGCGGCCCGGCCAGCGCGCGGCCACCATCTCGATGGGCTCGATGACGGTCGCCACCCTGCTGCCGCTGGTGATGGGGGCGATCGCGGGTGGTGCCCGGCGCAACCTGCTGACGAGCCTCTCCGCGTGGACCTTTGTCGGCGGGGCGGTGCTCGGCGGGCTTGCGATCTATCTTCTCCTGCCGGCCGTCACCGTGTGGATCGACGACATGAAGTCCTCGAAGCGGCTGCGCGAGATCCGCGACCGCCAGGCACTTCTGGAGCGCGACTGGGGCGCCGAAGTCCGCGGCGAGCAGGCGAAATAAGCACAGCCCGTTGCGCCGCTGGCAGGCGCCGGATAGCTTCCTCGCGCGCCCGCTTGGCGGAATGGTAGACGCAACGGACTTAAAATCCGTAGGCCCTTTACCGGGCCGTCCCGGTTCAAGTCCGGGAGCGGGCACCAAAATCAATTGTTTATTAGCGAGTGCCTATGAAAAGGTTTGTAGCGCTGGTGATCTTTCTCGCGGTCCTTATAGGGATATCTGCGAGCGCCAAGGCACAAAACATGGAACCAAAGATGCGTCTCTCATTTCATATTCAGAATGAGGAGATTGGCGCGGTTCGCGACACGCTCAACGAATTTGCCAAAGGGCATCATTTTTCAATCTTCGACAATGGGGCGACTTTACCTCCTAAGCCGGATGACGGAAGGCACATCTTTTATTTGATCCTTAAGTCGGAGCCCGATCATTCAATTGAGGTGCACGTCACCAACGTACGTCACACAGACGAAATGCTCGTGGGTGTCTATGAGCCTAAATCAACGCCTCAATTTGAGAAGGTCACGTCCGTTCTAGAACAAGTTATCCGGAGAAGCTGGCCTGATCTGGCCCCATATAATGGGCCCTGATGAAGTAATGACGGCCTGCCATCCGGCTGCTCGGGATTTGGCGCGTTGGGGATTATGTCGGGGATGGCGCGCGGTGCCGCGGGACTTACTGCCAGAGGCCCGCGCTGACCTCGCTTGAAAACCAAGTGGCTCAGCTTCACGTTGGTCGCGGTCACGTGCCTGCTGACTTCGCTGGTCAACCGTCACGGCTCGACCAGATCGATATGCGGTTGGATCGGATCAGCCGCCACGGCTTTCGCATCGTCCGCCGCGGGCCGCCGCCGCGGGAAGGACGCGCACACGCGCGTGTTCCTGGAAAAGCAGCTGGGCGGCTAGGTCATGCCAGAATCGCCCGCGTACCCTCCCAGATCCGGCGCACGATCTCGGCCGCGGGCTCCGGCCGCGCGAGACGCGCCGATTGGCCAGCCCAGGCCTGAATGCGGTCGACCGTGTCGGCCTTGTTGCCTTCGGCGCGCATGGCGGCCGTCAGCCCGCGTTGCACCGGATAGGGTGCAGGCGGCGGCGCATCCGGGGCGGTGGCGGCGCGGACGTATCTGGTGGCGAGGCTGCGCCCGGCGCGGCCGCTGAACACCCGGCTGACCACCGTGTCCTCCGGTGCCACGCCCTCGAGCGCGTTCGCCCAGGCGGCGGGGATCTTCGCCTCGGGGCTGCGCAGGAAGGCGGTGCCGAGTTGCACCGCACTGGCACCGAGCGCCAAAGCCGCCGCCACCCCGCGCGCATCGCCGATTCCACCCGTGGCCACGACCGGGACCTTCACAGCGTCCACGACCGCCGGCAGCAACGCGAACAACCCCACCATCCGCCGTTCGGCCTCCGCCGCCTCGAAGCAGCCGCGATGCCCGCCCGCCTCCATGCCCTGTGCGGCGATCACGTCGGCACCGGCCGCCTCGGCCGCGCGCGCTTCCGCCACCGTCGACACGTTGGCGATCCATTTGATGCCGCGTTCCTTCATGCGCGCCACGAACGCCGGAGGATAAAGGCCCATCACCGACGACAAGGCCGGCGGTGCCGCCGCGAGCAGGGCCTCGCATTGCGCCGCGAAGTCGGGCGGCTTCGTGTCGCCCGCGCTGGCCGGCACAGGCGGACCCCAGCTGCCCAGGAAATTCCGCACGCGCTCTTCGGCGGCTGCATCGCGCTTCGGCGCCGGGTCCGGGATCCAGATGTTCATCTGGAACGCGCCATTGCTCTTGCTGCGCACCTCCGCCGCCCAGGCCGTGATCTCCTCCGGCTTCATCAGCAAGACCCCGCACGAGCCGAGCCCGCCGGCGTTGGCGACGGCAATCGAGAGCTGGGGTGCCGGAACACCCGCCATGGGCCCGAGCAGGATCGGCACCTGCAGGCCGAAGCGCGAGCAGAACGCGTCCGTGCGGTCGAAGATGGCGCTCATGAGATCCCTCTTCCGTGGAATTCCGGTGCGCAAGTCTCGCATGTTGCCGGCCGCGGCGCGCGTCATCCCTCCCTTGCATCGGGCGCATGCCGGTGCTTGGGTCGGAGATCTGGCATGAGGCTTCATATTTGACGCGCAAACCCGACCGATGAACGTGCGGCTGGCGAGGCGACCTTGCGCGAGACGCTGAACGACCTGATCGCGGGCCTGTCGGCGCGCGGCGCCGCGCCCGCGATCATCGCCTTCAGTAAATCCGGGGCTGAGACGTGGTCGTTCGCGCAGCTGTCGTCGACTGTGGAGCGCCTCGCCGCCGGCCTGGCCGAGCGCGGCGTGCAGAGGGGCGAGCCGGTCGGGATCTGGGCCCCGAATTCGCCTCACTGGATCGCCCTATTTCTCGGCGTGATCCGGGCCGGAGCGGTGGCGATGCCGCTCGACGAGCGCTCCGACGCCGCCGAGATCGCACGCCTGCTCGCCAAGAACGCCTGCCGGTGGCTGGCGACCACGGCCGAGCGGACGCAGCGCATCGCGTCGCAGGCTGTGGGCGTGTCGATCATCGCCCTCGAGGGCGACCAGGACAGATCGCCTGCGGTGGGCCCCGCACCGCTGGCGCACGCACGGCCCGCCGACGTCGCCGTGATCGCGCATACGTCGGGGACAACAGGCACGCCCAAATCCGTGCCGCTCACGCATGCGAACCTGATGTCCAATGTCACGGCCCTGCTTACCGAGCGCCTGGTCCGCGGCGGCGACCGCGCGCTGCTGCCGCTGCCGTTCCACCACGTCTATCCCATGACGGTCGGCCTGCTGACGCCGTTGGCCGCCGGTGTGGCCATCGTGCTGCCCGCGGGACTCAGCGGTCCGGAGCTGACGGTCGCTCTGCGCGACGGCCGCGTCACGCATCTTCTGGGCGTGCCGCGGCTCTATTCCGCGTTGGTCGACGGCGTCCGGGCCCAGTTGCGCGTGGGCGGTGGAATGCTCGCGACGCTCTTCCCGCGCCTCGTCAGTCTGTCGGCACGGCTCGCCAGGTCCGCGAATGTCCGGATCGGCCGGTGGCTGTTCGCACCGCTGCACCGGCGCTTAGGGCCGCGGCTGCGGATCCTCGTTTCGGGCGGTGCCGCCCTCGATCGGGAGACCGAAGACGCCTTGGTCGGGCTCGGATGGGAAGTGCTCACCGGCTACGGCCTCACGGAAACCTCGCCCATTCTCACCTTCACCCGCCGCGGCAAGACACCCGCCGGCAGCGCGGGCCGGCCACTTCCGGGCGTCGAGCTGCGCATCGTGAACGCGGGTGCCGACGGCGTGGGCGAGATCCAGGCGCGCGGGGCCAGCGTGTTCGGCGGCTACCGGAACGATCCCGTGGCCACCGCTTCCGTCTTCACCGAGGACCGATGGTTCCGCACGGGCGATCTGGGCCGGCTGGACGGCGGGGGCAACCTCCATATCGCCGCCCGGCTCACCGAGACGATCGTGCTCGCGGACGGCAAGAAGATCTTCCCCGAGACGGTCGAGGCGGTCTACGCGGACTCGCCGTTCATCCGCGAGCTGGCGATTCTCGGCCACAACGGCCGGCTGGTGGCGGTCGTGGTTCCGAACCTCGACGCGATCCGGACGCGCGGCGCCGGCCGTGCCGAGGACCTCATCCGTGAGGCGCTGACCGAGCGCGGGCGCGCGCTGCCGCCGCATCAGCGCCTGACCGGCATTGCGATCAGCCATGAGCCGCTGCCGCGCACGCATCTCGGCAAGCCGCGGCGCTTTCTGCTTCCGGCCCTCTACGAACGGGCCCTGTCGCGCGGCGGTGCCGAGCCGCCGGCTGAGATGTCCGGGGAGCTCAAGGCGCTGCTCGGCACCCCGGCCGCGGCCCGCGTCTGGCAATGGCTCGCCGCGCGCTTCCCCGGCCGGGCGCTGTCGCTCGACACGAGCCCGCAGCTCGATCTCGGCATCGACTCCCTCGGCTGGGTCAATCTCAGCCTCGACCTCGAGCATGCGCTGGGGTTGACGCTCGGCGAGGCCGCGATCGCCCGCATCGTGACCTTGCGCGATCTCCTGCGCGAGGCGGTGGACGCGAGTGGCCAGCCGGCCGCGGCGCGCCCCGCGGCACCGATCCCCACCGCGGAGTTCGATCGACAGCGGGCGGGGCCCGCCTTGCGCGTGGCGCAACGAAGCCTGGCCTCGCTCAACCGTCTGGTCATGCGGCATGCCTTCGACCTGCGGATCGCCGGGCTCGAGCACCTGCCGCCGCGCGCGCCGTACATGATCTGCGCCAATCACGCGAGCTATCTCGATCCGCTCGCGCTCGCCGCAGCACTGCCCTATGCGCGGCTGCGCGAGATCTGGTGGGCCGGATGGACGGGGATCCTCTTCGCAGGGCCCTTGCAGCGCGCGTTCAGCCGCGTCGCCCAGGTGATTCCGGTCGACCCGGACCGTGCGGTCGCGGCGAGCCTCGCCTGGGCCGGAGCCGTTCTCGGGCATGGCCGGTCGCTCGTGTGGTTCCCCGAAGGTGGACGTAGCGCCGACGGGACACTGCAGCGGTTCCTGCCGGGTGTCGGCGTGGTGCTGACAGAGCATCCCGTGCCTGTCGTGCCGGCCTATATCGAAGGGACATTCACCGCGTGGCCGCGCGGCCGCCGGTTTCCGCGCCGCGGCCGGATCGACGTGACGTTCGGCCCGCCCGTGGCCGCGGACGCTCTTCTGAAAGCCACCGGCGGGCGCCCGGACGAGGCCGCAGCGCGCATTCGGGCCGTGGTGGCCAGCCTGGCACCGCAACGGACGGTATAGCTGGCATGCCCGCGGCGGCGAAGAATCGGTTTCGAGTCGGGCGCCTTCGCTGCTAAACCAAGGCGTCCCATTCGGAAGGCCCGAGTCCAGCTTGCACGCGATCGACACCTCCCCGCACGTGGCCGACGAGGTCAAGCAGACCACCTGCTACATGTGCGCGTGCCGCTGCGGCATCAACGTGCACCTCAAGGACGGGCAGATCCGCTACATCGAGGGCAACCGCGATCACCCGGTCAATCGCGGCGTGCTGTGCGCGAAGGGCTCAGCCGGGATCATGCAGCAGTACTCGCCGGCGAGGCTGAGAAAGCCGCTGCTGCGCGTGGGCGAGCGCGGCAAGGCCGAATTCAAGGAGATCGAGTGGCCTGAGGCGCTGGCAATCGCGGCCGAATGGCTCGGCCGGATCCGGGCAACCGACCCTAAGAAGCTCGCCCTGTTCACCGGCCGCGACCAGAGCCAGGCCCTGACCGGCTGGTGGGCGGCACAGTTCGGCACGCCCAATTTCGCCGCCCATGGCGGCTTCTGCTCGGTCAACATGGCCGCAGCGGGGCTCTACACGATCGGCGGCTCGTTCTGGGAGTTCGGCGAGCCGGACTGGGAGCGCACGCAGTACTTCATGCTGTTCGGCGTCGCCGAAGACCACGATTCGAACCCGATCAAGATCGGCCTCGCAAAGCTCAAGGCACGCGGGGTCAAGATCGTGTCGGTCAACCCGGTGCGCACCGGCTATTCGGCCATCGCCGACGAGTGGATCGGCATCCGCCCCGGCACCGATGGCCTGTTCGTGATGGCGCTCATCCACGAACTGCTGCACGCCGACCGCATCGATCTCGACTATCTCGTCAAGTACACGAACGCGCCCTGGCTGGTGGTGCGCGACCCCGGCGGCGCGGATGACGGGCTGTTCGCGCGCGACGACGGGGGCAAGCCGCTCGCCTGGGATCAGCGCACCGGCCGCGCCGTGGATGCGGCGCGCATCGACATCGCCCCGGCGCTGGTCGGGGAATTCACCTTGCCGGGCGGCCGGCTCGCCGTGCCGGCATTCCAGCTGCTGGCCGGGCGCTACATGAGTCCGGACTATGCGCCCGATGCGGTTGCAGCAGCCTGCGGCGTTGCAGCCGATACGATCCGGCGCATCGCCGCCGAGCTCGCGCACACCGCCTTCGAGCGCCAGATCGTTCTCGACCAGCCGTGGACCGACTGTCATGGGCGGCGCCATGAAACCATGATCGGCCGGCCGGTGGCGATGCACGCGATGCGCGGCATCTCGGCGCATTCGAACGGGTTTCACACCTGCCGCGCCATCCATCTGTTGCAGATGCTCCTGGGTGCCATCGACACGCCGGGCTCGTTCCGCTACGAGCCCCCGTTCCCGCGCCCCTGCCCGCCCGCACCCCGGCCCGCGGGGCGCACCGTGTCGCCCAACCGGCCGCTGTCGGGCATGCCGCTCGGCCAGCCGACCGGACCCGAGGATCTGCTCGTCGAGGCCGACGGCACCCCTTTGCGCATCGACAAGGCGTATTCGTGGGAGGCGCCGCTCGCCGCCCACGGCCTGATGCACATGGTCATCCGCAACGCGTGGAAGGGCGATCCGTACAAGATCGACACGCTGTTCATGTACATGTCGAACATGGCGTGGAACTCGGCGATGAACAGCGCCGAGACGATCGCGATGCTGACCGACAAGGAAGCGGACGGGTCGTACAAGATCCCGCGCATCATCTACGCAGACGCTTATTTCTCCGAGACGGTCGCCTACGCCGATCTCGTCCTGCCGGACACGACATATCTCGAGCGATGGGATTGCATCTCGCTGCTCGACCGGCCGATCAGCAGCGCCGAGGGCCCGGCGGACGCGATCCGCCAGCCGGTCTTGAAGCCCGACCGGGACGTGCGGCCGTTCCAGGACGTGCTCCTCGATCTCGGCGCGCGGCTCAAGCTGCCGGGCTTCATCGATGCGGCCGGAGCACCCCGCTACAAGGACTATCCCGACTACATCGTGAACCACGAGCGGCGGCCCGGCGTCGGTCCGCTCGCCGGCTGGCGCGGTGCGGACGGCGACGGCCAGGGCTCGGGCGCCCGCAACCCGCGGCAGCTCGAGGCCTATGTCGCCAACGGCTGCTTCTGGCGGTATCACCTCCCCGCCGACCAGCTGTACTTCAAACACGCCAACAAGGCCTATCTGGAAACGGCAAAGCGGTTCGGGTTTGTGGACGCCGTCGAGCCGATCATCCTGCAGCTCTATTCCGAACCGCTGCAGAAATTCCGGCTGGCCGCCCAGGGCCACGGGCCCGTACAGCCGCCCGCCGACGAGGCGCTGCGCCGGCGCGTCACCACCTATTTCGACCCGCTTCCCATCTGGTACATGCCGCTCGAGGAAGCCTCGGTTGCGACCGACGAATACCCGCTGCATGCGGTCACGCAGCGCCCGATGCCGATGTATCACGCCTGGCACTCACAGAACGCCTGGCTGCGGCAGATCGTGAGTCAGAACCGCCTCTATATCCATCGCGCGACCGCCGCGCGGCTCGGCCTCGCCGACGACGACTGGGCGTGGGTCATCAGCCACCATTCGCGGATCAAATGCCAGATCCGCACCATGGACGGCGTGAACCCGCAGACGGTGTGGACGTGGAACGCGATCGGCAAGCGGGCGGGCGCCTGGAACCTCGCCGCCGACGCGCCGGAAGCCACGCGCGGCTTCCTCCTCAATCACGTGATCTCCGAACTGCTCCCGCCGCGCAGCGGCGCCGGTGCCCGTCATTCGAACAGCGACCCGGTCACCGGCCAGGCGGCCTGGTACGATCTGCGCGTCCGCATCGAGCGTGCGGCGCCCGACGAGGCCGCGGAAACCGCCCCCCGCTTTCCCCCGCTGGCGCGGCCGGCAGGCTTCGCGCCGCCGCCCGCGACGTTGCGCTACAACGCCGCAGGACCGCGCAAGGGCCGCCCGTGACCGAACTTCCCGCACCGCAGGCGGGCGGCAAAAAGCTCGGCCTCGTTATCGATCTCGATACCTGCGTCGGATGCCACGCCTGTGCGGTCAACTGCAAGGAGTGGAACACCTCCGGCCACTCCGCACCGCTTCCCGACTTCTCGGCATATCAGGCCGAACCGAGCGGGGTGTGGTTCAACCGCATCCACAGCTTCGAGGTCGAAGACGGTGGGTGCGGACGCACCGTCCACTTTCCGAAGAACTGCCTGCATTGCGAGACCCCGGACTGCGTGACCGTGTGCCCGACCGGCGCCTCCTACAAGCGCGCCGAAGACGGCATCGTGCTGGTGGACGCGGATCTCTGCATCGGCTGCAAGCTCTGCTCCTGGGCCTGCCCTTACGGCGCACGCGAGTTCGACGACGATGCCGGCGTGATGAAGAAGTGCACGCTGTGCATCGACAAGATCTACAACCAGAACCTCGCCGAGGCCGACCGGGTGCCGGCCTGCGTCGCCACCTGTCCGGCCTCGGCGCGGCATTTCGGCGATCTCGGCGATCCCCATTCGGCGGTGTCGCGGCTGGTCGCCGAGCGCGGCGGTTACGACCTGATGCCGGAAATGGAATACCGCCCGGTGAGCAAGTATCTGCCGCCGCGACCGGGAAAGACGAACGGCGGCGGCGCCGGCGCGCCGGCACGGCTCGACCACGTCCAACAGGGCGGCGAAAACAAGTTCCTCCGCTGGGTCGACCGGCTGCTCTCGCGATAACGCTGTCGCAGAAAGAACAACGTGCATCCGGCGCTGTCGATCATTCTGTTCACCACTCTGTCGGGGATGGGCTACGGCCTCCTGTTCTGGCTCGGCCTGATGGTGCCGTTGTGGTGGCTGCCGATCGGCGCGTACACCGGCCTCGCGGGCCTTGCGGTCGCACTGCTGTTCGTCACCGCCGGGCTGTCGTGCTCGAGCGCCCATCTCGGCCATCCGGAGCGGGCGTGGCGCGCGTTCACGCAGTGGCGGTCGTCGTGGCTGTCGCGCGAAGGCGTCGCCTCGCTGCTCACCTACGTCCCCGCGCTGGGCTATGGATACCTGTGGTTCACGGGAGGCGACGACCGCCTGTGGTCGCTGGCAGGATACGCCTCGGCCGCGGGGGCGGTCGTCACGGTCGTGTGCACGGCGATGATCTATCGTTCCCTCAAGACGGTCCGGCGCTGGCACAATGGCTGGGTCGTTCCGAACTATCTGGCGCTCTCGGGGGCGTCCGGAGGGACATGGATCGTCGCGGTGATGGCGATCCGGAATGAGATCTCCACGCCGCGGACCGCCCTCGCCGCCGCGGCCGTCATCGCGGTCGCAGCGGCACTCAAGGTCGGCTACTGGCGCTTCATCGACCAAGACCGGTCGGGCTCCACGATCGCATCGGCGACAGGGCTGGGGCGATTGGGCCAGGTGCGCCTCCTCGACCCGCCGCATACCGAGGACAACTATCTGCTCAAGGAGATGGGGTTCCAGATCGGCCGCAAGCACGCCCAAAAGCTGCGCCGGATCGCGCTTGTGGCCGGCTTCGCCGCCCCGATTGTCCTTCTTATCGTGACGGCGGTGACCACCGAAACCGCCGCCGCGGCCGCAGCACTCGCGGCAGCCCTCGTGATGACCGTCGGCGTGTTCGTGGAGCGCTGGCTGTTCTTCGCCGAGGCAAAGCACACCGTGACCCTCTACTACGGCGCATCAACCGCCTGAGCTGGAGTCGGTCGGTGGTTGACGGAGCCGCCCGGCAACAGTACCTGCAGAGGGGGCCGTCGAACCAGCCGAGCATGGGATTTTGCGCATGAGCGACTCGCAACCCAAGGTGATCCGCCGTCTGGACTACCGTCCGCCCGCCTTTCGGATCGAGCGCGTCGAGCTGGAATTCGATCTGGCCCCCGAGACCACGCACGTGAAGGCGCGGCTGACGGTCCGGCGCGACGCGGATCGCCCCTGTCCGCTCACTCTCGACGGCGAGGAGCTGGAGCTCAAATCTCTGCGGCTCGACGGCCAGACGATGGACCCGGCGCGCTATACGGTGGACGCACAGGGCCTGACGATCGCGGATCCGCCCGACTCGTTTGCACTTGAAATCGAGACCGCGATCCACCCCGGTGCCAATACCCAGCTCTCCGGCCTTTACGTCTCGCGGGGCGTCTTCTGCACTCAATGCGAGGCGGAAGGCTTCCGCCGCATCACCTACTTCCTCGACCGGCCGGACGTGATGGCAGTCTACCGCACCACGATCCGCGCGGACCGCGCGTCGTGCCCGGTGCTGCTGTCCAACGGCAACCTGGTGGACAGCGGCGCGCTCGACGGCGGGCGTCATTTCGCCGTCTGGGACGATCCCTTCCCGAAGCCGAGCTACCTCTTCGCCCTCGTGGCGGGCAATCTCGCGCACCACGAGGACCGGTTCACCACGCGCTCGGGGCGTGAGGTCTGCCTGCGCATCTTCGTCGAGCCCGGCAAGGAAAAGCGCACCGCCTATGCGATGGACTCGCTGCGGCGTGCCATGCGGTGGGACGAGGAGCGCTTCGACCTCGAATACGACCTCGACCTGTTCAACATCGTCGCCGTCAGCGACTTCAACATGGGGGCGATGGAGAACAAGAGCCTCAACGTGTTCAACGACAGCCGCATCCTGGCCGACCCCGAGACGGCCACCGATTCGGATTACGCCGGCATCGAAAGCGTCGTCGCGCACGAATACTTCCACAACTGGACCGGCGATCGCGTCACTTGCCGCGACTGGTTCCAGCTGAGCCTGAAGGAAGGCCTGACCGTGTTCCGCGACCAGGAGTTTTCCGCCGACATGCGCGGGCATCCGGTGGAGCGCATCCACAGCGTGCGCTCGCTGCGCGCCCGCCAGTTCCCCGAAGATTCGGGGCCGCTGGCGCATCCCGTCCGTCCGGACTCCTATATCGAGATCAACAATTTCTACACGGCCACGGTCTACGACAAGGGAGCCGAGGTCATCCGCATGATGCATACCATCCTCGGCGAGCGCGGCTTCCAGAAGGGCATGAAGCTCTACATCAGCCGGCACGATGGCGAGGCTGCGACATGCGACCAGTTCGTCGCCGCTATGGAGGATGCGAACGGCGTCGACTTCTCGCAGTTCAGGCTGTGGTACAGCCAGGCCGGCACCCCGGAGCTCACGATCGAGGGCCGCTACGACTCCAACGCCGGTGCGTATGACCTGACGGTCACGCAACGCTGCCCGCCGACTCCCGGCCAGCCACTGAAAGCCCCGATGCACATCCCGCTCGCGGTGGGACTTCTGGATGCGCAGGGTCAGCCCATCCCGTTGCGGCTGGGCGGCGAGCCGGCCGAGGCAGCGACCGCGACCAAGGTGCTGCCGGTCAAGGCCGAGCGGCAGACATTCCGGTTCGTCGGCGTGCCAGCGCCCGGCGCACTATCGCTCAACCGCAACTTCTCGGCCCCGGTGATGGTCAAAGCCGGGCAGGAGCCGTCCGAGCTCGCGTTCCTGATGGCGCATGACCCCGACCCGTTCGCACGCTGGGAAGCGGGCCAACGCTACGCGACTGACCTCCTGCTGCGGAATGTCGCGGCCTTCCAGCAGAACGCCGCGATGACGGTCGATCCTGCGTTCCTCGCCGCCTTGGAAGCGATCCTGCGCGATGACGGCATCGACAAGGCATTCGCCGCCGAAGCCATGGCGCTGCCAGGCCTGGACGAGCTCGCCAATCACCTGACGACCATCGACGTCGAGGCAATCCACGCCGCGCGCAAGGCGCTGCGCCGACAGATCGCCGCGCATTTCAAGGCCGACCTGCTGCGCCTCTATGCCGGCAACCGCAGCCAGGATCCGTACAACCCCGACGCGGCATCGGCGGGCCGGCGCAGCCTGAAAAACATGGCGCTGGGATATCTGGCCGAGCTGGCCGACGATGACCGGAGCTTGCGCCAGATGCTGGTCGACCAGTTCCGTTCGGCCGACAACATGACCGACCGGATGGCCGCACTGCGCCCGCTCACGGACATTGCAGGTCCGGAGCGGCAGGCGGCGCTCGACGAGTTTTACGAGCGCTTCAAATCCGATGCGCTGGTGGTCGACAAGTGGCTCGCCGTGCAGGCGGTGTCCGTGTTGCCCGGGACGCTCGCCAGCGTGGTGGCCCTGATGTGCCACCCGGCGTTCTCGCTGCGCAATCCCAACAAGGTCCGCGCCCTGATTGGCAGCTTCACGCAGGGCAATCCGTTGCGGTACCACGCGGCCGACGGTTCGGGGTATGACTTCCATGCCGACCGCGTCCTCGAGCTCGACCGCATCAACGCCAACATCGCAGCGCGCCTGCTGGCGCCGCTCGGCCGCTGGCGCCGCTACGATCCGGCTCGACAGGCAAAGATGACGGCAGCCCTCGAACGCATCCTCGCAGCACCCAAACTGTCACGCGACGTGTACGAGATCGCCTCGAAGTCGCTGGGACGCTGACATCGGTCGTCAGCTGGGTGTCAGATTCGCGTCAGCTCGGCCTTGGAATGGCTGCTGGCTTGCCCGTAGCTGAACGCGCGCTTACCTGTACCTTACACTTGCGCAAACACGACTGACGTCCGCGCGGTATTTGCCTATATGAATATCGACGCGGCACGAAGCCGCGGACAACTGATCGGAAGGAAAAGCCGCCATGAAGAAACTTGCTCTACTCACCGCCGCGGGGGCCGCGCTGTTGATGCTCGGCGGTGCCGCGCTCGCGCAAACTCCGGACACCACCGGAGCGTCGAAGTCTCACATGGGCAACCCGCCGCCGAGCGGGTCGGCGAAGAAGAAGAACCCGAACGCGCCGGCAACCGACAAGCGGAACAACCCGAATCAGGCCGGGCCGGCCAATTCGTCCGGCGGTATGCCGGCCACTCGGAACGGCGATCTGCCGAAGGGCGGCAAGAACAAGAGCGGGATGTAACGGCCGCGTGACGTCACCCCGCCGGCCGGCTCCTGCGGGGTGATTCTTTTTCAGCCCGACATCACCACCCAGCCGACGGGTGGCTCTTTGCCGGGATGGACGGCGCCGCAGCGCGCGCAGGTGCGAGCGCGTTCGTCGGCATAAAAAGCCGCGAACAGCGGCGGCAGATCGCGCACGATGTTGCGGACCGCGATCTCCACACGGTGGACGCGGTTCTCGCACTTGAAACAGTACCATTCGAACGCGTCCAGCTCGTCCGGGCGGCGGGCACTCTCCACCACGAGGCCCACCGAGCCGGCGATCGGACGCTGCGGCGAATGGCGCAGATGCGCCGGTGCCAGGAAGACGTCGCCCTCGCGGATCGGCACGTCGACGATGTGTCCGTCCTCGACGATCTTGAGGATCATGTCGCCCTTGAGCTGGTAGAAGAACTCCTCGGCCGGGTCGTCGTGGAAGTCGACGCGCTGATTGGGGCCGCCCACCACCTGGACGACCATATCGGCGTCTTCGAACACGAGCTTGTTGCCGACCGGCGGCTTCAGCAGATGCGCGTTCGCATCGATCCAGCGCTTGAAATTGAACGGGGCCAATCGGGTTGCCATCGCTTCTCCTTATCCGGGCCGCACGCGTCAATCGGCGCCGCGCCGCAACACCCGCCCGGCCGGTGCTGCCTCGAAGCGGCCATCATCGACCACGACCCGGCCGTTGACGATGACGTAGGGAATTCCGGTCGGGTAGCGATGCGGATCGTCGAAGGTCGAGGCGTCGTGCACCGTCCGGCCGTCGAAGATCGTCACGTCGGCGTAAGCGCCGGGCCTGAGCACGCCGCGGTCGCGCAGGCCGAGCTTCGCGGCCGGCTGTCCGGTCATCTTCGCCACCGCCTCCGCCTGCGGGAACAGTCCCGCCTCGCGCGCATAGCGGCCGAGGACGCGGGGAAACGTTCCATACATGCGCGGGTGCGGGCGTCCGGCATGCGGGCCGGCCCCGCAGGTCAAGCCCAACGAATCCGAACCGATCATGACGTACGCCTGCTTTAAGGCTTTTTGAACGTTGTCCTCGGCCTGCGTGAACATCACGGCCGAGACCATCGCCTCATGTTCGCACAGGAGATCCATCATCGCTTCGGCGGACGACCGCCCCCGCCTCTCGCCTAGCGCCTGCAGACTCAATCCCTCGACGGCCGCGTCGGGACAGGTCGCGATCGTGACCTCGTCAAAACCGAGCGTACCGCGCTCGGTCTGCCAGCGGCCGTCGGCGCGCAGATTTTCCCGCAAGAGCCGCTCCCGCATCGCATCGTCGGCCAGCCGCTCCAGAAGTCTGGCCGTGCCGCCGTCGTGCACCCAGCCGGGCAGCAATGCCGTCATGAACGTGCTGCTCGCGGCGTACGGGTAGACATCGGCCGTGACCGGCAGACCGCGCCTGCGCGCCGCGTCGATCGCCTCGAGAGCCCGGTCGAACAACGGCCAGTTTTCGCGGCCGAACGATTTCAGATGAGCGATCTGCAACGGTACCCCGGCCTCTTCGCAGATGCGCACCGCCTCCGCGATCGACGTCAGGAGCTGGCCGGCCTCGCCGCGCATATGCGTGAAATATTGCCCGCCGCGGGCCGCCATCGAGCGGCTGAGTGCCACCAGCTCCTCGGTGTCGCCATAGGCGCTCGGAGGATAGACGAGCCCCGATGAGAATCCGAACGCACCGGCATCCATGGCCTCGGACAGGAAGCCTTTCATGCGGTCGAGCTCCGCTGCCGTGGCCGGACGGTCTTCCGCCCCCATGGCCGCGAAGCGCAAGGGCCCATGGCCCACGAAATGCACGACGTTGATCGACAGGCCGCGCGAGTCGAGGAGCTGCAGGTACTCGCCGAAGCTGCTCCAGCGCACCTCGAGCTCCGCACCCAAGGCGCTCGCCGAATTCTCCACCTGCGCCTTGCTCGCAGGTATCACCGGGGCCGGCGAAAAACTGCACATGCCGACCACTTCCGTGGTGACACCCTGGCGGATCTTCGATTCCGCCGACGGGCAGGTCTCGTAGAAGAAATCGGAATGCGCGTGGATATCGATGAAGCCTGGCGCCACGATGAGACCGCGTGCGTCGATGCTGCGCGCCGCGCCGTCTCCCGCAAGTCCCGGCCCCACCGCGACCACCCGATCGCCCTCGATCGCGACGTCGGCGGCCCGACCCGGGCCGCCCGAGCCGTCAAAGACCGTTCCGTTCCTGATCAGCAGTGACCACGCCACGTCTCAACATAGCGCGTGAGCCAAAGCCGCGTATAGCGTCGACCCGTGACAGGTCAGACCGGTGCCGCGACCGCGCCGCGTTTCGGCACCCAGTGCCCGCCGGATTTGACGTAGAGCTTCTTCACCGCGGCCCAGGCGACGCGGTGGGCGATCTCTTCGTGCCGTGGGTCGCCACGATAGGTCTGCCAGGCATGATTGAATGCCTCGCGATAGATCGACTGCCCGTGCTGCGGCAGGCTGTGCCGCACGGGCTCCGGCAGATCAGAATTGGCCTCGTAAGGCATGGACGACCTCCCTAGGCGATCCGCTCCCAAAGACCGGTCTCCTCGTCGAGCCGGTCCTGCTCGTGTCCGCGGAAATCGCCGCGCGAGACCACGCCGACGAGTACGCCGTCCCGCCCCACGATCGGGACATGACGGAACCCGCAATCCTGCATCAGGCGCAGGCAATCGACGGCGTTGCAGCCCGGCGTCGTCGTGGTCGGGTTTTTCGTCATCACCTGGCCGAGCGTCGTCTTGGCCGCATCCCGGCCTTCCGCCAGAACCCGCGCCACGGCGTCGCGGCCGGTGAAGATCCCCACCAAGTCGCTGCCCTGGGTCACCAGCACCGCGCCGACCCGGCGCTCGGCCATCTTCCGGCAGGCGTCCTTGACCGACGCGGTCGGCGGCAAGGTCAGCGGCTTCTGATGGCGAACCATGTCACTCATCTGGCGCTGCGTCATAGAAACTCTCCTCACGCGGTTCCACAGCCACTGTCTACCGCGACTTGTAGGCCGCGCCGCGCCGCGCCGCCTTGATTCAGGTCAAACGGGCCGCTTCACCGTCCGAGAACGTAGGTCCCAGGTGCGTCTGCCATTGGCGGATAAGCGCCCTCGGGCGTTCCCAGTGCGGGTGGCGGCCGCAAGTCGCCGGACCACGCCTCCAGCCACTTGGCCCAGGTCGGCCACCAAGACCCGTCATGCGGCGTGGCCCGCTGCAACCAGGTCTGGGGATCGATGTGGTGGGCGCCACGCTGGACCGTGTTGATGCGGTAGCCGCGTCCGGGGCGCGCTGTTCCCTCGGGCCCCGGCTCGCTGACGATCCCCACGTTGTGCCCGCCGCTCGCCAGCACGAAGGTCACGTCGGACTCGGTGAGCCAGGTGATCTTGTACACCGACTGCCACGGCGCGATGTGGTCGCGCACGGTCGATACCGCGAAGATCGGAATGTTGACGTCGGCGAGCGAGATCGGCTCGCCGCGCACGCGATAGCGTCCCTCGGCCAGATTGTTGTCGAGAAAGAGGCCGCGCAAATAGTCCGAGTGCATGTGGTAGGGCATGCGCGTGGTGTCGGCATTCCATGCCGCGAAGTCGTTCATCTCCGGCCGTTCGCCCATCAGGTACTGCCGGATGAGACGCGACCATATGAGATCGTTCGACCGCAGGAGCTGGAAGGCGCCCGACATCTGCCTGGTGTCGAGATATCCCTTGTCCCACATCATGTCTTCGAGCCAGGTCACCTGGCTGTGATTGATGAACAGCATCAGCTCACCCGCCTCGGTGAAGTCCGTCTGGCCGGCCAGCACGGTCGCGGTCTTGAGCGGCTGCTCGGTGGACTGTGCGAGCTTGGCGGCCGCGATCATCAGCAGCGTGCCGCCAAGGCAATACCCCACACCGTGGACCTTGGCGTTTGGCACGATCGCCGAGACAGCCTCCAGCGCCTTGAGCGGCCCTAGCTCGAGATAATCGTCCATGGTGAGGTCGCGGTCCGCGTCCGTGGGGTTCTTCCACGAGATCATGAAGACTGAGTGGCCGCGGCCGACGAGATAGCGGACGAGGCTGTTCTCCGGTGACAGGTCGAGGATGTAGTACTTCATGATCCAGGCCGGCACGATCAGGATGGGTTCCGGATGGACGGTCTGGGTCGCCGGCGAATACTGGATGAGCTCCATGATCGGGTTGCGGTAGACGACCTTTCCCGGCGTCACCGCGACCTCACGGCCGACGCGAAAGCGTTCGCTCCCCGCCGGTGGTGCGCCAAGGATGGCGCGCTCGGCATCCTCGATGAAGTTCTGCCAGCCCTGCCACAGGTTCTGGCCGCCCTGCTCCATCGTTACCCGCAGCACCTCAGGATTCGTCAGCAGGAAATTGGATGGCGAGACGGCATCAAGAAGCTGGCGCATCGTGAAACGCACGATCTCGGCCCGCCGCGGCTCCACGCCGCGCACGTCGGTCGTGGCGTTGTGCCACCATTGCTGCGTGAACAAAAAGCTCTGCCAGATCAGCGAGAACGGGAGCGCCTGCCAGTCGGGCGCCGTGAAGCGGCGGTCACCGGGCAGCGGCTCGATGGCCGGCGGCGTTCCCGGCGCAAACGGCGCGCGCGTGCAGAAGTAGGCGAAGCGCAGCCATTTGCGAAACGCGCGGCGGACGAGATCGGCCTGCTTGCCCGGCGCGTTCGCGAGATGGATGGCCCAGTCGGCAAACGCCTCGAGCAGACCCGCCGGCGAAAGTCCGCCCGTGAACTGCGCCTGCCATGCATGCGCCATGCGATCGGCGGGGAACCCGTGCGCGGCGACCGCTTCCTCTTCGACGCTCTGCGCGAATGCCGCCGGTTCCTGGGGGACCGGTAAGGCGACCGGACGCGGGTGGCCATGCGGCTCGGGAGTCGTGTCCACGCGAAAACCTCGACGGCGGCGGCTAGTCGATCGGGCGCGACCGCGGGGTCGCGGGCCGCGGGGCCGCGGAGGGAAGCCACGCCGGTACGAAGCTGGAGGCAATCTGGGTCAGACGCTCCACCTCGTCGACATAGTCCCGCGCCGCGGTCATCGCCCAGTCCTGTTGGATTTCGGCAAGCTCGGCGAGGCTGCGGCATTTCGCCAGGGCGGCGGCGACACGCCCATCCCATTGCAGCCGCGATCCGAAAAATCGGCAGACCTCTTCCTGCCAGGCCAGGCAGGCCTTGGCGTAGGCCTCGCCGCTGTGCACCAGGGCGTCGATCATGGGACCGTTCATCCCCTGGATCGAGGCGGATGGCCAGCTGAAGTGCTGGCCCGATGGCTTGGTCATCTTGGGGCCTCCTGGGTGACCGGACGGCGCGCTATGAGCCATGTTAAATCCGGGTCCCCGGCCTGACCTTGATCTGAATCAAGCCCTGAACTGATCTGGATCAAGGCGCGACCAGCCGCACCATGGCCTTATTACCCGACGGCTCTACTCCAGCAGGGAGATATGACATGGCGAAGACACGCCGGACCTGGGTGATGATCGCGGACGCGGCGCGGGCCCGCTTTTTCATGAGCGAAGGCCACGACATCTTGCCGGTCGACGGGGCAATACTGGAAAACCCGGCGGCCCACGGCCATTCGCGCGACCTCGTCAGCGACCGGCCCGGCCGGACCATCGAAAGCGTCGGCGGCGCACACCACGCGCAGGAGCCACGGACGGATCCCCATCGGGCGGCCAAGGCGGACTTTGCCCAACGCGTCGCGGACTACGTCGAGAAAAATGCCCTCGCGAATAAATTCGACGATCTGGTGATCGTCGCTCCGCCGCAAATGCTGGGCGACCTGCGCGCCGCCCTGGGCCAGCATGCGACGGCGCTCCTGGTCGGCACCGCGCACAAGGACCTGATGAAAATTCCGGCCGCGGAGTTGCGCGCCCATCTCCAGCCGATCCTGGACGATGCGGCGGCCCATCACCACCGGACGGCGTGAGGAACAGAGATGCGCAGACTCCTGCTCGCCGCCGTGCTCGTCATCGCGACGCCCGCCTTTGCCCAGACGTCCTATGGCGATCCCGAGGCCGGATTGAAGATCGCGCTGCGGGACTGTGCCGCGTGCCATGTGGTGGCAGGGCGCCAGGCTGGCCCCGCCCCCGTCGGTGTGCCGCCATTCGCCACGATTGCCCGCATGCCGTCCACGACGGCACTCAGCCTGCGGGCATATCTGCAGACCCCGCATCCGCCCATGCCCGATCTGGCCCTCACCCGGGCCGAGATGGAGGACGTCGTGAGCTACATCCTCAGCCTCCGCCAATGACCCAAGACACCACCCCGAACTGAACGCGAGGTCACCATGTCACTCTTCGATGACCGCGAGCACGCCTTCGAACGGAAATTCGCCAACGAGCAGGAGGTCCGGTTTCGCGTGCATGCCGTGCGCAACCGGCTTCTCGGCCAATGGGCGGCGGAGAGGCTCCATCTGAAGCCGGCCGACGCCGAGACCTATGCAACGGAGCTCGCCCAGGCGGATGTCGCCAGCTTCCACGATGACGAGGTCATCAAGAAGATCCTGGGCGACTTTCTGGCGAAGGGCGAAAGCGTCAGCGAAGCCGAGATCCGCGAGCAGCTGGCGAAGCTGCTTCCGATCGCGAAAGCGCGCGTCGCAGGCATGAAATGAACCGTCGCACACGAGTTGACGCAGATCAATGAGCGGGCCGGCGCCGAGGTCTAGGGTAACTACGTTGTCCATTCCTTTCAAAGGGTGATCCCCATGTTCCGTTCGCTCCTTCCTTTCGGCCGCACGGATCTCGCACGCTCCGACGACCCGTTCATTTCCCTGCAGCGCCAGATGAACCGACTGTTCGACGACGCGTTCACCGGCTATGTGCCCGCGCCGCGCAACGGCAACGGTGCGACACTTGCCCCTTCGATCGACGTGAAGGAGACCGACAAGGGGATCGAGGTCGAGGCCGAGCTGCCGGGGGTGGACGAAAAGGACGTCCAGGTGACGCTCGAGGACAACGTCCTCACCATCAAGGGCGAGAAGAAGGCCGAGAAAGAGGAAAGCAAGAAGGGCTACTACATGAGCGAGCGCAGCTACGGCTCGTTCATGCGCTCCTTCGAGCTGCCCGCCGGAATCGACGCCAACAAGGTGAGCGCCACCTTCACGAAGGGCGTGCTCAAGGTCAGTCTGCCCAAGCCGGCCGCCGCGGAAGCGAAGGCCAAGAAGATCGACATCAAGGCAGCGTAACTCGATCGCCGCACCGGGGACGAGATCGTCCCCGGTGCGGCGGTTCAAACGTCCAGGAGAACCATATGAGAGCCGCCGACATCATGACCCCGCGCGTCGTCACCATTTCGACCGAGGCGAGCATCGCCGAGGCGATCCGCCTGATGCTGCAGAACCGCATCAGTGGGCTGCCGGTGGTCGATGCGGCAGGAAACCTGGCCGGCATCGTGACCGAAGGCGATTTCCTGCGCCGCGCCGAGGACAACACCCAAAAGCGCCGCGCGCATTGGCTGGAGTTCATCCTCGGGCCCGGCCGTCTGGCCACCGACTATGTCCGCACGCACGGCCGCCAGGTCGGTGAGGTCATGTCGCGCACGCCCGTGACGGCGGACGAAAACACACCCGTGGAAAAGATCGTCGGCCTCATGGAAAGCAAGCGCGTCAAGCGCATCCCGATCGTCCGCGGCAACAAGGTCGTCGGCATCGTCAGCCGCGCCAACCTCCTGCACGTCCTCGGGCACCTGGCCGCTACGGCCAAACCGACCTCGCAGGGCGACAGCGACATCCGCGCGAAGATTGTGGCCGAGTTGGACAAGCAGCCTTGGGCGCCGATCGCCGGCATCAATATCATCGTGCAGAACGGCGAGGTCGAGCTCAAAGGGGCGATCTTCGACGAGCGGCAGCGCCAGGCGCTCAAGGTCGCGGTCGAGAACGTGCCGGGCGTGAAGGCCGTCCGCGACCACATGATCTGGATCGAGCCGATCTCCGGCACCACGTTGGAGCCGCCGGCCGAGACTCCACCGGCCGCCGTGGCGCGCTGAACACGCCGCCGGAAGGGGGTGCTAATGATTCGCTCGATCCTGGTGGCGGCGAGCGGCAGCGGGTCCGACACGCCGGTCTTCGAAACGGCGCTGGCGGCGGCCCAACCGTCGGCGGCGCATCTTGATTTCCTTCACATCCTGCCGCGCATGGGCGAGGCGACGGTCAACACGCCGCATGCCGATTTCGCCATGGGCCGGGGCGCCACAGCGGTGGCGGAGCGCGTGAGAACCGAGATCACCCGGCGCTCGCGGGCAGCGGAGCGGCATTTCCGCGAATTCTGCGCGCAGCACTCCCTGCCGGTCGTCGATGCCGCGCAGCCGATGATGCAGACATCTGCAAGCTGGCAGGAAATCTGCGGCGACGCCCTGGAATGCCTGACGTTCCGTGCCCGTCATCGCGATCTCGTGGTCATGGGCCGTATGAAAGAGCGGGACGGGCTGCCCAGCGATCTTCTCGAACTGGTTCTGGTGCGCTGCGGGCGTCCGGTTCTCGTGGCGCCGGCCGCCGGCCGCGACTTGTCCGGCCCTGCGGTGGTCGCCTGGAAGGACAGTGCGGAGGCCGCACGCGCCCTGGCAGCGTCCCTCCCCCTGCTCAAGAACGCCGCGAGCGTGACGCTCGTCGCGATTGGCGAAGACACGGCCGGCTCGGACGCCGACCGGGAAGGCGTAAGCGCTGCCGCCCGCCAGCTTGCGTGGCATGGCATCACCGCCGAGCCCCGATTCATGGCGGGCGGGCGCCGCAACACCGCCGATGTGCTGGCAACGGTCGTGGCCGAACTTCGGGCGAGCCTGATGGTGATGGGCGCGTATGGACACAGCCGGATGCGCGAGCTTGTCTTCGGCGGCTGCACCCAGCGCTTCCTCAACGACGCACCTGTGGCCGTACTGCTCGCCAATTGAGGCGGCCCGAGCGCCCCGTGACCATTGCGATCAAGTTCTGCGGGGCCGCCGGGACGGTGACCGGCTCGTGCTATCTCCTCTCGCATCCGGGCGGCCGCGTGCTCGTCGATTGCGGCCTGTTCCAAGGCCCGAAAACCCTGCGCGAGCTGAACTACGGGAAGTTCCCATTCGACCCAGCCCGACTGGATGCCGTGCTGCTCACGCACGCGCACATCGATCATTCGGGCCTGTTGCCGAAGCTGTGCACGCACGGCTACGCAGGCGGAATCCTCGCGACGGCCGAGACCAACGCGCTTCTCGAATGGATGCTGCCCGACGCGGGCGCGATCCAGGAGGGCGAAGTGGAGCGCCTCAATCGCCGCAACGCGCGCCGCGGGCGGCCCGCGGTCGCGCCGGTCTACACCCGGGCCGATGCCGAAGCCACTCTCGCCCGCCTCGCCCCGGTCGAGCGCGACCGGTGGATCGAAGCGGCACCGGGGATCCGCGCGCGCTACTGCGACGCCGGACATATCCTCGGCGCCGCGTCGATCGAGCTCGAAGTGGCGACCGGCGACCCCACCCAGCGCCTGATCCGCATTCTATTCTCGGGCGACCTCGGGCCGGACGTCACACCCTTTTATCGAGGCCCGCAGGGCAGCGAGAACTTCGACTACGTCGTCGTCGAATCGACATATGGCGACCGCGAACGGCCGCCCATCACGGATGCGAGCCGCCGCGCTGCGCTCAAATCCGAGGTGCTGACCGCGCGTAAGGCGGGCGGCAACCTCATCATCCCGGCGTTCGCGGTCGAGCGCACGCAGGAGCTGCTCGGCGATCTGGTCGGGCTCATGGCGCATGGAGAGATTCCGAAGACGCCGGTCTTCATTGACTCGCCGCTGGCGATCCGCGCCACCGAAGTGTTCGCGCGCTACCGAAGCGAGCTGCGACTCCCCTCCGATGTCACGGATCCGTTCCACGCCCCGGACATCCGGTACGTGATGAGTGCCGAGGAGAGCATGGCCCTGGCCCGCGTCACCGGTGGTGCGATCATCATCGCGGCCAGCGGCATGTGCGATGCGGGCCGTATCCGCTATCACCTCAAGAACCATCTCTGGCGTGCCGACGCGACCGTCCTGCTGGTCGGCTTTCAGGCCTCCGGCACGATGGGCGCGCTTCTACAACATGGCGTCAAATCGGTGCGCATCCATGGTGAGGAGATCAAGGTCGCGGCGCGCATCCGCAGCCTCGACGTCTACTCCGGCCACGCCGACCGGCGCCAGCTCCTGTCCTGGGTCGAGGCACGCCTGCCGGCCCGACGCGGGATCTTCGTCACGCACGGCGAAGAGGAGGCGCTTGCGTCTCTGAAGAGGGGCCTGGCAGATCTCGGGATTGCCGCCTCGCAAATCGTGATCCCGCGCCTCGATCAGACATTCGTGCTCCATCCGGCGGCGACGGCTCGGCCCGACACCGCCCCCGGGGAGATCAGGCTCCCGGCCGAGGCCGCAGCGGCCATCGCCGAAGGGCGCGATTGGCACAACGAGTATGCGAGCTTCGTGCTCGATCTGCAGGAGGGCCTGCGGGGCGCGGCCGACGATCGTACGCGGCGGACCATGCTGCGCCGCCTCAAGCGGGCTTTAAAGGGCGAGGGCTGAGCCCTCAAAATACCGCCAGGTTGTAGTTCATGATCAATCGCATGTCGTGGATGACGCCGTGCGAGGTCGTCTGGTCGACGTCGACATACCCATAGCGCGCCCTGACCGACAGTCCCTTGAAGACCTCCCAGGGCGGCTGCCACTGCAGGTCCAAATCCGCTTCGGTCTCCCGGATGGGCTGAGGGCCTGCCGTCGTGGCGCTGGTCCAGCCATACGCGAGGAGCGCGTAGGTCGTCACACCGTCGACACCGATCCGGCTCAAATCGTAGGAGAGCTTGGCGAGCACGGCCTGCTCACCCGCGCGATTGAAATTTTGCACCATGCTGCTGGTGTAGTTGGGCGAGCCGCTCCACGGCTTCACCAGGTTGGCGCCCGAGCCCATGATCGTGTACGCCCAGGTCAAAATCGCGCCGGCGCGGCCACCCTCGATCTTGACGCCGACCAGATTGGTAGAAAACGGAGCGCCGGTCAGAAGATTGCCTCCGACGTTGCGCTCATCCGCATATTGCAGCGCCAGGGCGCCTTCGGAGCCGGCAGGCAGCGGCGCCGTATATTTCGCCTCGCCATAGGCGATGTTGACGATATCGCTGGAATAATAGTCGATCGCTCCGGCCGACAGCCCTCCAGCGGTGACCAGTGCTCCGGCCACGCCCACGCCGCGGTCGACGCCGGCGCCGGCGGCACGCGACATCGAGATGAACTCCTCGGAATTGCGCAGCTTGATCTTGTCGATATAACCCGCGCCGTAGCGCACGCTCGCGCGGTCGTCGCCCGCCGTCCCCGTCAGCGTATAACCCTCGAACGTGTTCGGGGTCATACGGCTGTCGTTGCGGTTGATGAACGGGGTGTCGTAAGCGCTGCGGCCGAGGTTGAGGAATGTCTGCTCATCGGCTTTCACCCGGGCGTAGATCTGGCCAAGCGCGGAGTAGCCGCGTTGGCCAGGCTGCAGCAGATTCGTGCCATCGCGGCCCGAGGGCGCGTAGAGCGGCTGCGAGGTGTAGTAGACGCCGCCGACCGAGAGCAAATCCCCGATCCAGCCGGACTGAAACGAGATGGCGCCGCCCAAGGCCCACGCCTCGCTCTTGGTATTGTCGAGCTTGTCTTCCTCCAGGTAGTAGCTGCGCAATCCGACGTCCACCTTCGCATCGCGCAGGAACGCGGGTGCGTCGCGCAGCCGATCGCGCAGCTCGGGAAACAGCGGCGTCTCGGGCTGGGGCGGTGCCGTGAAGGTGCTTTGGATCGGAGTCGTGGACTGGTCGACGGTGGATGGCGTCGGATACTCCTGACGGATTTCCTCCTGGGCGCGGCCTTGCCGGCCGGTCATCAGCAGAATGAGAGCGACCGCGGCTGCGACGATGAGCCCGGAATGGCAGACGCGCCGGACAGCCGCCCACGCTCGAAGTGCGAGTCCGGAATACATGCGCCGCCCGTCGAGGTCACCCGGTTCACAGAGGCCGGGACCGGTCAGCACGCGCAATTTCTTCGGCCGGCACTATCAGAAGCGCGCAACTTTCATGTCGTGGCGAGCCTGCCGACGGTTTTGCGCGTTCTCGATATTGGAGGACTTCAGACCGTGCCCAAATACGCGCGTCTGCGGCATCAGCCGCAGCAACCTCATGGAGGAACAGAAGATGCGCATCCTTGCCATCGCGGCAGCGGCGTTGCTCATCGCCGGACCGGCGTTCGCCCAATCCGCCGTGTCGACACCCGGCCAGCCGGGATCGGGTTACAAGGCTCCGGAGTCGCAGGCGACCGGAGCACCGATGACGTCAGGGACCGTACCGGTCCCCGGGCGCGGCGACAGCGCACCGGGCGCCGGTTATACAATCCCTCAAAGCCAGCAGACGGGCGCACCGACGACATCGGGGCTCGCAACGCCGGGGCAGCCGGGCTCGGGCTATCAGGCGCCTGAAAAGAAGCCGTAATAATCTTCCATCATTGGGCGGCTGAGATGGGCCGCCCCATGATGGACGACGGTAGAGACGCCGAGGCGCCGCCGTGAGCGCGCCCCCGCTTTGCCTTTGATCCAAATCAAAGCCCCTGCCCTGCCGATGTGACTGAATACTGTTCTCTGCGGCGTGGGGCCGCAGCGCAACCGAAGAGGTCCATCGATGCGCATCCTCGCTATTACCGCTGCGGCCGTTCTGATCGCGGGCGCCGCTTATGCTCAGTCGGCGATTCAGAATCCCAGCGTGCCGGGCTCCGGCTACAAAGCCCCGGAGGCCCAATCGACCGGCACACCGCTCACCTCGGGGACCGTGCCCGTGCCAGGCCAAGGCGCCAACACCCCGGGAGCCGGCTATAAGATCCCGGAGAAAGCGAACTCGACCGGGCCAGCCATGCGGGACAACGGTGAACTGCCGAAGGGCGGCAAAAATCGAAACTAACACGCCCCGCGCGTTCGACGAAGAGAGCCGCGCCGCATCTCAGAAAGACGGGCGCGGCTCTTTTATTGCGGCTTTTCCGCACGCCGCGCTGACGTATCGCATGCACCCCCCGCTCCTTCCCCGGACCCTGCTCGGCTACATCTGGCGCCGGAGCGGCACGCACCAGATAGCTCTTTGCGCTCTGGCGATTCTCGTGTTCCTGATCAGCGCCGCGCCGCTCGAAATCCAGCGCCGGCTGATCAACGACGCGATCGCCAAGGGTGCCGTGCCCGCCATCTTCTGGCTTGCTCTGGCCTATATCGGTGTCGCCCTCACCGAGGGCGGCCTCAAGCTGGTCATGAACATCTACCGGGCGTGGGTCAGCGAAGATGCGGTACGCGACCTCCGGCGCGTGGTCTCGCATCAGGTCGACCACGATGCGCGCGCCCTGCACACGGCTGAGGCCGAAGGCGTGGAGATCTCCGTGGTCCTCTCCGAGACCGAACCGGTCGGCGGCTTCGTCGGCCTGAGCATCTCCGAACCGCTCCTGCAAGGCGGGGTCCTGGTGACCGTGTTCGGCTATATGGCGTATCTCCAGCCCCAAATCGCCCTGCTCTGTCTCTTGGTCTTCTCGCCGCAACTCGTATTCGTGCCGCTGCTCCAGCGTGCCATCAACCGGCGCGCGGCAGCTCGTATTCAGACCCTCCGCGAGGTCAGCGGGGGAATCGCCGCGATCGATGAGGCGCGCGGGTTGGCCGTCCTGCAGGACGGTCGAATCGACCGTGTCTTCTCGCTCAACATGGGAATTTACAAGCTGAAGTTCAGCATGAATTTCCTGATGAACGCGATGTACCATCTCGGAATCACGGCGACCCTTGGCATCGGCGGCTGGTACGCGGCCACCGGGCGGATCGAGGCCGGCACCGTCGTGGCATTCCTCTCCGGCCTTGCAAAGGTGAACGATCCGTGGGGCGATCTCGTGAACTGGTTCCGCGAGATGGCCGTGTCGCGGGTCAAATACCGGCTGATCGTCCAGGCGAGCGACTGGCTCCTGAAGATCCGGGAGCCTTCGGCCGGGGCCGCCTCTCGCGTTCTCACCACGTCGCGAACATGATCCCGACACTTGCGGCCATGGCGAACGTCGCCAGCCACCCCATGCACCAGAGCGGCTGCGGCAAGGTGAACTGGCCCATGACCTTGCGGTTCATGGTCATGACCATCATGACGACCATCAGCGGCACCGCGATGACGCCGTTCAGGACCGCGCACCAGAACAGCGCCGTGATCGGATCGATGTCGACGAAGTTGATGCCGATGCCGATCAAGGTCGCGACGGCAATGGTCCCATAAAAAGCCCTGGCCTCGAGCGGCCGGCGTGCGAGGCCGATCGGCCAGCCGAGCGCCTCACCAACCGCATAGGCCGCTGATCCCGCGAGCACGGGTATGGCCAGCATCCCGGTACCGATGATGCCGAGCGCGAACACGGCAAAGGTGAACTCTCCTGCGATCGGCCGCAGCGCCTCGGCGGCCTGGGCCGACGTCTCGATATTGGTGACGCCGTGGACGTGCAGTGTGGCCGCGGTGGTGATGATGATGAAGAGCGCGATCAGATTGGAGAAGCCCATTCCGGCATAGGTGTCGAGACGGATACGATGCATCTCCCGCGGCGCCTGCTCCGGTGCCAGCAGCAACGGCTCGGCGCCGGCTTTCTCGCGCTGATCCTCGACCTCCTGCGAGGATTGCCAGAAGAACAGATATGGGCTGATCGTCGTGCCGAGCACGGCCACGATGGCGACGATGTAATCCTTATCCCATGAGAAGCTGGGCACGACGATGCGGTAGGCGACCTCGGCCCACGGCACGTCGACGACCATGACAGTTGCGGCATAGGCAAAGAGCGACAACGTCGTCCATTTGAGGATCGCGACGTAGTCTTCATAGCGGGACGCGATCTCGAGCCAGGCGCAACCGACCGCGAAGACCACGACGTAGAGCCGAGCCGGTCCGCCGATGATGAGCTTGAGGGCTTCGCCCATGGCCCCGAGATCCGCGCCGAGATTGAGGATGTTCGCCGTAAGCAGAAGAAGGACCATGGTCCGCAGCAACGTCGGCGAGTAATGGGCGCGGATGTTGCCGGCAATGCCGTGACCCGTGACGCGGCCGATGCGGGCGCTGATCTCCTGGATCGCGGCCATCAGCGGATAGCTGAACAGCATGACCCAGACCATGCCGTAACCGAACTGGGCGCCCGCCTGGGAGTAGGTCGCAATGCCGCTCGGATCGTCGTCCGACGCGCCGGTGATCAGCCCCGGGCCCAGGAAGGCCAGAATACCGCGCCTGCGCGGCCGCCGCGGCGCCCAATGCAAAGCGATGCGCGCCGCCAGCGGCAGCGGCGCAACGTTTGGTCTTGGCCTTATCCCCTCCGAAGACTCCGAATTACGGCGCGCCACGCTGCCCCTTCTCGAATCCACAGTCCGTTTATACCGGACTGGGGCACGGCTCGCATTACGGGCGGGGGCCGCCCTCCCCGCGCCCGAGCGCCTGCTCGATTGCAGTCACCAAGACGGCCGGCTGTATCGGCTTTTCGAGCAGCCGAACACCCATCCCCCGCGCCTGCGCATGAGTCGAACGGCTGGCAGCGCCCGTCATGAGGATGACGGGGGCGCTGTAACCCTTGCGACGAAGCACCTGCAGCGCTTCGATGCCGCTCATGCGCGGCATGCAGATGTCGAGCAGGAGGCAATCCGCACTCCGGCCGTCCACGCGCGCCAGAAGCGCCTCTCCCGAGCAAAAATCCTCGACGTCGTAGTGGCTCGCCTCCAAAAAAACCCGCAGCGATTCGCGGACGACCTCATCGTCATCGATCACGAAGATCGTTGGCGCCGTGTGCGGCTGAGCCTTGTGCGGCTGGTTGGCGCGGCTTGTCATGGCGCACGATAGGGCCGTGACCTCCGTCCACTCCTTGATCCAGATCAGGCGCGGCCGAATCCTTTGGCCAACGGGCATGGAAATAGACAAAAAGTAAGAAACGTGAGCTGTGCTAACCGCGCGACGCCGCGGACCTTTCTCCCGTCCCGACTAAATTTAGTCCTCGCCGCGACCATCCCCATTACCGGCGCGAGTTAATCGCTTTTCCATATACGTACTTCTCCTTAGTCCGCCGCGACACAAGTTTGACGCACATCAACGCCGGTCGCGTCGCTCTCCGCTCTAATTACTTCGGCGTTCCCCGCCGACATAGCGCAGAGAAGTCCCGGTTCATGCCCCGACGGGCGGCCAGTCCCCGAAACAAGCGAGCTTTGCCGATCCGGTGCGATGCAAGCTGCCGTCGCGCGCCACGCGGGCCGCTGCCGCGCTCGACCGGTCATCTTCTGGCCACCACCGCTCTTACGGGATGTCTCATTCTGACCGCCGGGGCGGCCTCCGCGCAGTCGTTGCCGCAGGGTGGTGTGGTCGTCGGCGGCAGCGCCACGATCACGCAGACGAGCTCGAGCCAGCTCACGATCAATCAGTCGACCAACCGCGCGGTCACGAACTGGAACAGCTTCTCGATCGCCACCGGAAACTCGGTGACGATCAATCAGCCGGGCGCGAGCTCGGTCTCGGTCAATCAGGTGGTCGGCGCCAGCGCCTCGTCGATTTACGGGTCTCTCGGCTCCAACGGCCAGGTCGTGGTTGCCAATCCCAACGGGATCTGGTTCGCACCCGGGTCGCACGTCGATGTCGCCGGTCTCGTGGCGACGACCGCGACGATGTCGATGTCGAGCGTCAACGGCTTCATGTCGGGCGGCAAGCTCAGCTTTGATACACCGGGCAAGCCCAACGCCTCGGTCGTCAATGACGGCACCATCACCGTCGCCGACGCCGGCTTGGTCGCCCTCGTCGCCCCGGGTGTCGCCAACAACGGCATCGTCGAGGCGCGGCTCGGGAAGGTGCAGCTCGCCTCGGGCAATACCTACACGCTCGACCTCGCCGGCGATGGACTGGTGCAACTCGCGGTCTCGGACAAGGTGCTGCAGCAGGCGATGGGCCCGGACGGCCAGCCGCTCGGTGCGGCCGTGGTCAACTCCGGCCGTATCCTGGCCGACGGCGGCAGCGTGTACCTGACCGCGAACGTCGCCAAGAACGTCGTCAACAACGTGATCGACATGTCGGGCGTCATCGAGGCGCGCGCGGCCACGGTCGCCGGCGGCGAGATCATCCTCTCGAGCGGCGACGGCGGTCAGGTCGCGGTCAGCGGCACCTTGGACGCCTCGGGAACCGGTGCCGGCCAGACCGGTGGCACGGTCAAGGTCCTCGGCCAGAACGTGGCCCTCAATGCCGGCGCCAGCATCAACGTCTCCGGCAATGCGGGCGGAGGCACGACGCTGATCGGCGGCAATTTCCATGGCGCCGGGCCGGAGCCGAACGCCCAGACGGCTTATGTCGATCCGGCCGCCACGATCACGGCAGACGCCATCACCTACGGCGACGGCGGCAATGTCGCCGTGTGGTCGGATCAGGCGACGGTCTTCAACGGCAGTATCACCGCGCGTGGCGGGAGCCTGGCGGGCAACGGCGGGTTCATCGAGACGTCGGGCGGGCAGCTCGGCGTCGGCGCGCAGGCATCGGTCGACCTGAGCGCACCGTTCGGCGCGGCCGGAACGTGGCTGCTCGATCCGCACAACATCACCATCGTCTCGGGCGGTGGCGCGCTCACCAACCCCACCAACTGGGCGACAGGCGGGAATGCGGCCGACATCACCGTCGACAGCGCCGCATTCACCAACATCAACGCCGACGTTCTCCTGCAGGCGAACAACAACATCACGGTCACCAACGCGATCACGATGACGAACAACAACCGGGCGCTGACCTTGAATGCGGGTGACAGCATCGCAGTCAACGCCAACATCTCGACCAATAATGGAGCGTTCACGGCAACGATCAACGACGGCGGCGCAACGGCAGCGAACCGCGATGCCGGCAAGGCGGCGTTCACCATGGCAGGCGGGACGAGTATTTCGACAAGCGGCGCCGCCATCAACATCGAGGCTTGCAACGGCAACAGCGCCCTGTGCACCTCGGGCGGCTTCGGCGGCGGCGGCGCGACCAATATCGGCAACATCACCATCGGCTCGCTCAATACGACGGCGAACGGCTCGGCCGGCGGCAATGTCACGGTGACCGATTCGATCGGCACCCTCACCGCCGGCACGATCACCGCAAGCGGGACCGGCAACAATAAAAACGGCGGCGCCGTCACCTTGACGGCGGGCGGCGCCATCTCCCTTGGCTCCGGCGGAATCACGAGCTTGGGCGGCAGCAACGGCACCGGTGGCACGGTGATCCTGACCAGCACGGGCGGCCAGATATCGCAAGGGACCGGCGCGATCAGCGCGTCCAGCTTGGCAGCCTCGGCGGGTTCGACGATCTCTCTGCAGGGCGCCGTCAACTCGGTCGGCACGGTCGCTTTTTCCGCTGGGGGCACGGTTCAATTCAAAAGCTCGGGCGATCTGTCGATCGGCAACGTCGGCAGCCTTTCCGGCATCACCATCAGTGCAGCTGGAAAATATCTAATTCTGAACGACAGCACGGGAACCGTGTCGCAGACGCAGCCGGTCAACATCACGGCGAGCGGCAACCTGGTGCTGCAGAACGGCGCCAACTATTCGCTGAGCAACGGATCGAATGTCTTCGGAACGGTCACCGGCGACGCGAGCGTGGCCTTGGGCACCGTGACGCTGGCGGACAGCGCGAACCTCTCTGTCAATGGAGATCCTAACGGCCTGTTCGTGAACGGGATTAACTCCACTGGCGCCGTGACGATCACGACCCCCGGAAACCTGACGCTGGCGGCGGCTCCGGGGATCACGGCCGGCGCCAATCAGGCCATCGTGCTGTCGGCGGGTGGCGTGTTCACAAACAATATCGGCGCCAACGCGCTGAACGTCAGCGGCAGCGGTCGCTGGCTCGTATACTCGAACCCGGCAGACCCGGGCGCCGACGGGGGGTCGGGGAACGATACATTCAATGGTCTGGACAGCGGGAACACCGCCATCTGGCATGCCACGTATTCCACGCTGCCGCCCGCCAGCGTCACGCAGAGCGGCAACCGCTATCTATTCGCCTATCAGCCTACGATCTCCCTGACCTCCACGGACGCGTCCAAGATCTATGGGCAGGACGCCACGGCCGCCGTCGGTGCAGCCTATACGGTAACCAGCGGGCTCCGCCCCGGCGTCAGCGGTGCCTATCTTGCCGACACAACTGGCACGGCGGTCGGTTCGGCCAGCCTGAGCTCAAGCGGGACCGCCAGCACCGCGGGGGTGAGCGGCTCGCCATATACGATCAATCTCAACTCCGCCGCAGGAGCGGACGGCTACGCGATCGGAACGTTGGCCAGTTCCGGCAAGCTCTATGTCAGCCCCGCGACCTTGACCGTCACGGCGAACGACCTGACCAAGACCTACGGCGACACGACCACATTCGCCGGGAGCGAGTTCTCCTCGGTCGGACTGAAGAACGGCGAGACCATCGGGTCGGTGTCGCTCGCCAGTGCCGGTGCGATCGCCACCGCGGGGTGCGGGAGTTCGCCCTATGACATCACGGGCTCCAATGCCGCCGGCGGCACGTTCAATCCCGTGAACTACGCCATCACCTACGCGAATGGCGCACTGACCGTGAATGCGGCGCCCCTCTCCATTACGGCCAATAACGCGTCCAAGACCTACGGCCAAACCGTTACATTGAGCGGCAACGAGTTCTCGGCCAGCGGCCTCAAGAACGGCGAGACGGTCGGCTCGGCATCGCTGTCGAGCGCCGGCGCCGCGGGCACAGCCGGATGTTCCGGCTCGCCTTATGCGATTTTGGTTTCGGGTGCTGCCGGCGGAACGTTCAATTCCGCGAACTACACCATCACCTACCACAACGGCGCGCTCACGGTGGCTCCCGCGCCGCTGACCATCACGGCTAACAATGCGTCAAAGACCTACGGCCAGACCACGACCTTCACCGGCAGCGAGTTCGCGCCATCCGGCCTGCAGAACGGCGAAACCGTCGGGTCGGTGACGCCCAACACCGCCGGGGCTGCAGCCACCGCGGGGGTCGCTGGCTCCCCCTATGCGATCACGGCCTCGAACGCCACCGGCGGCACGTTCAACCCGGGCAACTACAGCATCACCTATGCCAATGGCGTTCTGACCATTGCTCCGGCGCCGCTGACGGTCACCGCCAACAACGCATCGAAGACCTACGGCCAGACCACGACCTTCACCGGCAGCGAGTTCAGCGCGAACGGGCTCAAGAACGGCGAGACGGTCGGATCGGTCGCTCTCAACAGCGCGGGCGCGCCGGCCACCGCCGGGATCGCTGGCTCGCCCTATGCCGTAACGCCC
>Ga0335071_10000712_pt1 | contig 36100 bp, 45 predicted proteins | sample Lox_Sample_15_FD_206724 | JGI IMG/M metagenome (GOLD analysis project Ga0335071, IMG submission 206724) | Soil microbial communities from Loxahatchee National Wildlife Refuge, Florida, United States - Lox_Sample_1.5 | ecosystem: Environmental > Terrestrial > Soil > Wetlands | place: USA...
CATCGGCGGGGCCGACGTGATCGCACAGGATCCGAGGAGGGTGGCCTGCCCGGCTGGCGTGGCTCGCCGCGCGGCTGCGAAGCGACCGCGCGTCGCCGTCGAGTTCATCGCCCGCAGATGGCCGCCGGCCCAGCTCGTCCGGGCCGCGATCACGCCGGTGTGCACGAGGGCCAGTCGCACGGCGAAGCGCTCGGGGCGTTCGATGAGGTCGTCAGTGTGCATCCGTACTCCTCGCCGCCACGAGACGCTCACGAGGCGCGCGTGACTGTCGATGTTGCAATGGCATCGGCCGGGCCGATGGGATTGCACTGGATCGCGAATGAGGCGGGCGCGTGGGCGCCGGAATCGCGGATGCCGGCCGCTGGCCGGTGCCGCCGCCGATGCTGGTTGCATCGGCAAGCCCTCGGACGGCGATCCGGCGCCGCGAGCCTGCGAACCGAAAGCACCGGCTTTCTGAGCCGGTTCTAACCCTGGGACGGCTCCGCCGCCGCGTCCGGCCCCTCGATCGACAGGCGCGGCAGGCGCCGGTCGATCGCCTGCGGCAACCACCAGGCGCGCTCGCCCATCAGGTACATCAGCGAGGGCACCAGGAAGAGCCGGATCACGAACGCGTCGAAGAAGACGGCCGAGGCGAGCCCCAGGCCGAAGAGCTTGATCACGCGGTCGTCGCCGAGCATGAACGAGGCGAACACGCTGATCATGATGATCGCGGCGGCCGTGACCACCCTGCCGGTCAGCGCGAGCCCGTGGCGCACGGCGAAGCTCGCATCGCGTGTGCGCCCCCACTCCTCGTGCATGCGCGTGACGAGGAACACCTCGTAGTCCATCGACAGGCCGAACACGATCGCGAACAGGAACACCGGGAAGAACGCCTCGATCGGCCCGGTGGTGTCGACGCCGATCAGCGATCCGAGGTGGCCCTCCTGGAAGACCCACGTGATCACGCCCATCGCCGCGCCGATGCTGAGCACGTTCAGCACGCCGGCCTTGAGCGGGACCAGGATCGAGCGGAAGACCATCGCCAGCAGCAGCAGCGACAGCCCGACCACGACGAGGATGAACGCGGGCAGCTTGGCCGACAGGGCGGCGCTGAGGTCGACCTGCATCGCGGTCGCGCCGCCGATGCTGACGCGCAGCGCCTCCGCGCGCGCCAGCGGCGGCACGACGTCGTCGCGCAGGTGCGTGAGCAGGCGCTTCGTCGCCGCGGCCTGCGGCTTGCTCGTCGGGAACAGCTCGAGCGTCGCGGTGTCGCCCGCCGGGTTCAGGCGCGCGGGCGTGACGGCCGCCACGCCGCGCTCGGCGGCGAGCGCCGAGCGCAGCCGCGCGAGCGCGGCCTGACCGGCCGCGCCGCCCTTGGGCAGCTCGGCCACGACCAGGAATGGTCCGTTGAACCCGGGGCCGAAGCCCTCCGAGAGCTGGTCGTAGGCGATCCGCGTCGTCTTGGTGGGCGAGTCGTTGCCGGCGTCGCTGAAGCCGAGGTTCATGTGCAGCGCCGGCGAGGCGACGAGCAGCAGCACGACGGCGGCGCCGACCGCGAACATCGCCGGGCGCCGCTCCACCGCGTGCGCCAGACGCGCCCAGCCGCGCGGCTCGGCGTCGAGGTCGGCGAGCTTGGCCGGCTTGATGCGGTGGCCCCACGAGCCGAGCAGCGCCGGCAGCATCGTGAGCGACCCGATCATCGTCAAGAGCACCGCGAGCGCGGCGGCGATCGCCGGGCCGTTGAGGAAGCGCAGGCCGAGCACGAGCATGCCGAGCAGCGCGATCACGACGGTCGTCCCGGCGAACAGCACCGAGCGCCCCGCGGTGTCCATCGCGGTCACCGTCGCCTCGCGCACGTCGGCGCCGCGCGCGCGCTCGCCGCGGAAGCGGCTGACCACGAGCAGCGCGTAGTCGATGCCGACGCCGAGCGCGATCATGATCGCCAGCTGCGGGGCGAAGTCGGCGATCGAGACGAGCGCCGAGGCCGCCTTGACGAGCATCGTGGCGACGATGATCGCGGTGAACGAGACGATCAGCGGCAATGTCATCGCGCCGAACGACCCGAGCACGAAGATCAGCACGACCACCGCCACGAGCACGCCGATCACCTCGGTGGCATTCTGCTGCGACTGCTGGGCCTGCTGGATCGCCTGGCCGCCCAGGTTCACCTGCAGCGCGGAGGTGGCGCCGCCACGCGCGGTGTCGATCACGCGCTGGACGTCGGACTTCTTGAGCTCGTTGGCGGTCTTGTCGAACGCGACCGTGGCGAACGCCGTGCGCCCGTCACGGCTGATCGCCCCCCGGCCCGCGAACGGGCTCTGCACGCCGACGACGCTCGGCAGGCCCTGAACGCTGCGCACGACCCGCTGCACCTGGGCGCGCTGCGCGGGGTCGCGCACGGTCCCGGTGTTGGCGCGGAAGACGATCTGGCTGGAGTCGCCGGCCTGCTGCGGGAAGCGCTGCTTGAGCAGGTCGAGCGCGCGCTGCGACTCGGCGCCCTTGAGGTGGAAGTCCGTCGAGTAGCTGCCGCCGGCCACGCCGGCGAGCGCCGCGGCCGCGACGACCGCGACGAGCCAGAGGGCGTAGACGCGGCGGCGGTGGTCGTGCGACCACTGGGCGAGTCGGCGCATGGTTCGACAGAATACACACTGAGCGCAAACTTGCACTCGACGCAGGTTTGCGTCGAGTGCATCTGTTACCGTGGCCTGCCGATGGGTCTGCGCGAGGCCAAGAAGGAGCGCACGCGCAAGGCGATCGAGGACGCCGCGATCGCCCTGTTCGCGCAGCGCGGCTATCAGGCGACGACGGTCGCCGACATCGCCAAGGCCGCCGACATCGCGCCGCGCACGTTCTTCGCGTACTACCGCTCGAAGGAGGATGTGATCTTCGGCGACGCCGACGAGCTGTTCGCCGACCTCGAGACGCACCTGCAGCAGCGGCCCGCCGGCGAGTCGACCTTCGACGCCCTGCGCCGCTGGGCCGCCGAGCGCGGGCCCGAGCCCAGGCCCGGCGATGCGCGCGAGCGCACGGTGCGGGCGCTCGTCGCCGCCAACGAGCCGCTGCAGGCGCGCGAGCGCCAGCTGATGGGCCGCTTCGAGGACCTGCTCGCCGCCGCGGTCGCGACCGACCTGGGGGACGACCCCGCCGGGATGCGCCCGCGGATGGTCGCCGCCGCGGCGACGGCCGCGCTCTGGTGCCTGCGCGACGAGGAGGACGCTCCGGACGAGGCGCTCGCCCAGCTCGACCAGGCGATCGACTTCCTGCGCGCGGGCACCGCGGCGCTCGCGAGCGCGCGGGCCGCCTGATCAGCTGCCGCGCGCCACGCGCCCGTCGGAGGGGCCGGGGCCGGCGTCCTCGACGTCGGACTGGCGCAGCAGCGTGGTCGTCGTCTGCTCGAGGATCCGCCGCCAGGCGCGGGTCTTCTCCTTCTCGCGCGTGACGTGCTTGACGACCTTGTTCACCCGCGTGGCGGAGATCTCGATGCCGTGGCGCTCGAGGACCTCCTTGTAGGCCTCGTAGTCCTCGGCGAGCTTCAGCGTCACCGACTGGAAGCCGTGGCGTGCGATGTCCACGCGCTTGGTGAAGTCCATGATCGAGGTCTGGAACATGAGCTCGTCGTCGGGCTCGGGCTCGATCAGCAGGATGTCGACGTCCGGGTACTTCTGCTCCCAGTGGCGCGCCATCTCGTGCAGGCGCTGATAGGCGAGCAGCTTGAAGGTCTGGTAGCCGATCTGCGCGAAGCCCATGTCGCTGACGTGGCGTACGCGCGTGCCGAACGGCGTCGAGATCTCCTTCGTGAAGTCGTTGACGTACGGGACCAGGGGGTTGATGACGAGCACGAGCTTGGCGCCCGCGTGGACGGCGATGTCGACGTTGGTGGTCGAGACGATGCCGCCGTCGATCAGCTCCCGGTCATGGATCTTCACCGGCTTGTAGACCATCGGCAGCGCCGCCGACGCGCTCACCGCGCTGGAGATCGGCACGTCGTCCCAGCCGTCCGCCCCGAAGACGATCCGCTCGCAGGTGTCGAGGTCGGTCGCCGCCAGGTACAGCTCGTTCTCCAGCGCGCGAAAGTCGTCGGTGCGGTCCGGGTCGGAGAGCACGTCGCGCACGTAGCGCTCCAGCCCGGCGCCGCTGTACAGGCCGGACGGCAGGTCCTCGGCGAGCCCGAGGACGACGTCCATCGCCGAGATGGCGCGCCACTGCGGCGCCAGCTCGCGCGCGAGCGCCGCGACCCGCCAGGGGAGCATCGCCGCGGTGCGGGCGAAGCCGAGCAGGTTCAGGCGCATCACGGTGCCGACGTCAATGTCGCGGAAGGGCGTCGGCACCTGGCGGTTGACGACCCGCATCATCTCCTCGGGCGTGATGCCGTTGGCAGTCAGGGCGCCGACGAACGCCCCGGCGCTCGTGCCGACGTAGACGTCGAACTGGTTTACGGTGCGATTGACCGCGAGGAGATCCAGGGCGCGCAGCGCGCCGATCTCGTAGACCGCGCCGGTGAATCCGCCGCCACCGAGCACCAGCGCCGTCTTGGAGCGCTTGCGGCGGGTGCGGCGCGGCCGCGCCGCGCCGGCCGCGGAGCCGCTGCGCTCCTGCGAGGCTCGGTCGAGGTTCACCACCTTGCCCATCCCATGAGTCTACGGCCCCCGGGAGCGTCGGTGGCGTGATGCCACCGGCCCATCGCGCGATCGGGCCATCAGGCCGACCGGCGTGAGCGGCGGCCGAGCGCGCTACCGTGCGGCCTGTGCCGCGTCTGACCGGACGCCCGCGACACGTCCCCCGCCGCGCCTCCCTGACCGCTGCTCTCGGCGCGTTGGCGCTCGCCGCCGCGCCGGCGCAGGCCCAGGCCGCCGGCCGCACCGCGCTGGTGCGCACGGTGTCCGGCTCCCTGACAGCGTCAGGGCCGAGCAGCGGCGCGATCGTCGAGGATCTCACGGCGCGGACGGTCCTCTACGCCTCGCGCGCCGACGCGCCGCGGATCCCGGCATCGAACGAGAAGCTCTTCACCACGGCCACGGCGCTCCTGCGCTTCGGGCCGCGTGCCCGACTGGTGACGTGGGTCCTGCGCACCGGCGCGCTCGACGGCGATGGCCGGCTCGACGGCGATCTCGTGCTGCGCGGCGCCGGCGACCCCACGCTCGGCCGGGCCGCGATCGCGCGCCTCGCGCGGGCGGTGCGCCGCGCGGGGATCAGGCGCGTCACGGGCTCCGTCGTCGGGGACGAGTCGCGCTTCGACCTGCGGCGCGGAGGCCCGCGGACCGGCTGGGCGCCCGACCCCGACATCGACGGGGTGCTCGGCGCCCTGACCGTCGATCGCGGGTTCGCCAAGGGCGCGGGCCCCGGGCTGGCGGCCGCGCGCGACCTGGCCCACGCGCTGCGCTCGAGCGGCGTCTCGGTCGCCGGCGCCACGCGGACCGGCCTTGCCCCGAAGGGCGCCCACGGCGTCGCGCGGGTGCGCTCCCCGACGATCGCCACGCTCATCGCGCTGACGAACGCGCCGTCGGACAACTTCTACGCCGAGACGCTGCTGAAGGACCTCGGCGCGACCTTCGGCGGCGCCGGCACGACAGATGCCGGGCTCGGGGTCGTCGCCACCGAGCTGCGCAAGATCGGCGTGCAGCCGACGATGGTCGACGGATCGGGGCTCTCGCGCAGCGACCGGGCCACGCCGCGCCAGGTCGTGCAGCTGCTCGACGCGATGCACAGCTCCACTGTCGGCGCGGACTTCGAGGGCTCGCTGGCGGTGGCCGGGCGCACCGGCACGCTGCGCCGGCGCATGCGAGGGACGAGCGCCGCGGGCGCCTGCCGGGGCAAGACCGGCACGCTCGACGGCGTCAGCGCGTTGTCGGGGTTGTGCACGACCCCGGCCGGACACACGATCGCCTTCTCGATGCTCATGAACCGCACGACCGACTGGCGAGCGCACGCACTCCAGGACCGGGCCGTCGAGGCGATCGCGCGCTACGACGGCGGCGCGTCGCCGTCGCCCTGAAGATCGGCCAGCAGCGCGAGCAGCCCCGGCTCGTCGAGCACCGCCACGCCGAGCCGCTCGGCCTTCTCGAGCTTGGACCCGGGGCTCGCGCCGGCCACGACGTAGTCGGTCTTCTTCGAGACCGATGAGGTCACCCGCCCCCCGGCGGCGAGGATCCGCTCGGTCGCCTGCTCGCGCGTGAGGTCCGGCAGGGTGCCGGTCAGCACGAACGTCCGGCCGGCCAGGTGCCCCGAGCCCGGCGGGGGGCCCGCCTCCTCGAAGCGCAGGCCGAGCCCGCGCAGGTCGGCGATCAGCGCACGCATGCGCTCGTCGGCGAGGTGCTCCGCGACGAGCTGCGCGAGGACCGGGCCGATCCCGGGCGTCGTCTCGATCTCCTCGGGCGTCGCCGCCATCAGTGCGTCGATCGAGCGGAACCGCTGGGCGAGATTGCGCCCGGTGACCTCGCCGACGCCCTCGATCCCCAGCGCGAACAGCACGCGCGCGAACGGCCGCTCGCGCGAGGCCGCGATCGCCTCGACCAGACGATGCGCGGAGATGTCCCCCATCCCCTCGAGCTCGACGAGCTGGTCGGGCGTCAGCCGGTAGAGATCCCCCGCGGTTCTCACGAGCCCGGCGTCCATGAGCGCGGCGACCTGCTTCTCCCCGAGGCCGTCGATGTCCATCGCCCCGCGCGAGACGAAGTGCTTGAGCAGCTGCCAGCGGCGTCCCGGGCAGTCGCGGTTCGGGCACTTGGTGAAGACCGAGCCCTCGGGCTTGACGGTCGGCGTGCCGCAGGACGGGCAGCGGGCCGGCGGGACGGGAAGCGGCGCCCGGTCGGTGCGCTCGACCACGTGCGGCGCCGGCGAGATGACCTGCGGGATCACGTCGCCGGCGCGCAGGACGATCACGTCGTCGCCCGGCCGCAGGTCCTTGCGCGCGAGATCCTCCTCGTTGTGGAGCGTCGCCAGCTTCACCGTCACGCCGCCCACGCGCACGGGCTCGAGGACGGCGAACGGGTGCAGGTCGCCGAACTTGCCGACGTTCCACTCGACCGCGAGGAGCTTCGTGATGGTCGTCGTCGGGGGGAACTTCCAGGCGATCGCCCAGCGCGGGTCGCGTCCCACGACCCCGAGCCGGCGCTGCAGTTCGAGGTCGTCCACCTTGACGACGACCCCGTCGATCTCGAAGTCGAGCGTGCCGCGGCGCGCCTGCCATTCCAGGCAGCGCTGCACGACCAGATCCTCATCGTCGAGGCGCACGATGTCGCGGTTGACCGGGAAGCCGCGCTCGCGCAGCCAGCCGAGCGCCTCCCACTGGCCTGGAAATGTCAGCCCGTCGGCCGCGCCGACGGCGTAGGCCCAGAAGGAGAGCGGGCGCTCGGCCGCCAGGCGCGGGTCGAGCTGGCGGATGGTCCCCGCAGCGGAGTTCCGCGGGTTCATGAAGGTCGAGAGGCCCGCGGCGGCACGCCGCTCGTTGAGCTGCTGGAACTCCGCGAGCGACATGTAGACCTCGCCGCGCACCTCGACGAACGCGGGAGCATCCTCGATGCGCAGCGGGATCGACCCGATCGTGCGCAGGTTGTGGGTGACGTCCTCGCCGACCTCGCCGTTGCCGCGCGTGGCGCCGCGCTCGAACACGCCGTCGCGGTAGACGAGCGACATCGCGAGCCCGTCGATCTTCGGCTCGCAGACGAAGCGGAAGTGCGGCTCCTCGATCCCTTCGCGCGCGAGGTGGTTGCGCATGCGCTGCACCCAGGCGCGCAGCTCCTCCTCGCTGCGCGCGTTGGCGAGCGAGAGCATGGGCTCGGGGTGACGGACCTTCTCCAGCGACCCCACGGGCTCCCCGCCCACGCGCTGGGTCGGCGAGTCGGGCGTGACGAGCTCCGGGTGCTCGGCCTCGATCGCCCGCAGCTCGTCGAGCAGCGTGTCGTAGGCCTCGTCGGTGATCTCGGGGTCGTCGAGGACGTAGTAGCGGTAGCCGTGGTGGGCGAGCTCCGCGCGCAGCTGGGCGGCCCGCCGCACGACGTCCGCGGCCGCACTCACCGCATCTCGCGCGCGGCCGGGGCGAGCAGCCGCGTGAGGTCGTGCGCCACCAGCGCGTCGATGCCCTCGACGTCCGTGAGATCGAAGTGCACGGGGGTGACGGAGATCCGCCCGTCCGCGACCGCGGCGAGATCGGTCCCGGCCTCGTCGTGGAAGCCCGGGTCGGCCCCGTAGATCCAATAGCGCCGCCGGCCCGCGCCCTCCTCGTGGTCGAGCCTGAGCTCGTCGCGGTAGATCCGCTTGCCCAAGCGCGTCACCTCGACGCCCATCGGCTTGCCCCCGGGGACATTGACGTTCAGCAGCGTGCCGTCGGGCAGCGGGACGTCCTTGAGCTCGTGAACCACGCGCGCCGTGAACTCCGCCGCGGCGTCGAACTCGAAGCTGCGCCCGAAGCGGAAGTCCATCTCGCGGTCGGTCGACTGCTGGGAGACGGCGATCGCGGGGATGCCGAGCACGATGCCCTCGAACGCGGCCGCCACGGTGCCGGAGTACGTCACGTCGTCGCCGAGATTCGAGCCGTGGTTGATGCCGGCGACGATCAGCTCGGGGGTGAAGTCCTCGACGAGTCCGAGCTGGCCGAAGCGCACGCAGTCGACCGGCGTGCCGTCGGTCGCGTAGCCGACCGTGCCATCCTCGAACGGCACCTCCTGCACCCACAGCGGGCGGCGCGTGGTGATCATCCGTGCCGTCGCTGAGCGGTTGCCGTCGGGTGCGATCGTGACGAGCTCGACCCCGGGCACGCGCACGAGCGCACGCCGGAGGGTCTGCAGCCCCTCCGCGTCGATGCCGTCGTCGTTCGTCAGCAGAACCTTCATGCGATCTCGCGCCCACTACGAGCATAGAACCGGCGCCCCCGCCACCGCCCGCCACCACCCCCACCCCGAACGTCCCGCACTGCCGCCCAGGCGGGGCCATCAGGGACGCTCGCGACGCACCCCGCCACCCCCACCACCACCGCGAACGTCCCGCACTGCCGCCCACGCGGGGCCGCCAGGGACGCTCGCGACGCACCCCGCCGCCACCCCCACCACGAGCGTCCCGCACTGCCGCCTATACGAGGCCGCCAGGGACGCTCGCGGTGGGCGGGTCGGGGTAGCGCACGGCGGTCAGGCACAGGGCGTGGGCCGGCGCGGTGATCCCGGCGGCCGCCCGGGGCGCGCCCTCGAGCAGCGCGGCGAATGCCGCCACGGGCCGGCGGCCGGCGGCGACCTCGAGCATCGTGCCGACCAGGACACGGTTCATGTGGCGCAGGAACGCGTCCGCCTCGATCTCGAAGCGCAGCTCCTCGCCGTCCTCGACCCAGCGCGCGTCGAGCACGGTGCGGGAGAAGTGGCGGTGCTGCGTCTCGGTGGGCGTGAAGGCCGTGAAGTCGTGCTCCCCGGGCAGCAGGGCCGCGCACGCGTGCAGCAGGTCGCGGTCGACGCGCCGGCGCCACCACAGCACCCGCCCGCGGTCGAGCGCCGGGCGCTCGCGCCGCGCCAGCAGGCGATAGGCGTAGCGCCGCGCGATCGCGTCGTGGCGCGCGTCGAACCCCGCATGGGCCTGCGCGCTGGCAAGCACCGTGACGTCGTCGGGGAGCAGCGCGTTGAGCGACGCGCTGCGTGGCGCGGCCGCCGCGAACGAGACGACCTGGCCGCTGGCGTGCACGCCGGCGTCGGTGCGCCCGGCGACCCGCAGGTCGCGCGGGGGCTCGCGCAGCACCGTGGTCAGCGCGCGGCGCAGCTCCCCTTCGACGGTGCGCCGGCCCGGCTGGGCCGCCCACCCGGCGAAGTCGCGCCCGTCGTATTCGAGGTCGAGCCTGGCGGTCATCCAACCCGCCGGGGCCCCGCGGCCCCGGGTGGCACGGGAGCGCTGCGGGCTACACCAGCTCGAGGTAGACCATCTCGGTCGCGTCCGAGCGGCGCGGGCCGAGCTTCAGGATGCGCGTGTAGCCGCCGGTGCGGTCGGCGTAGCGCGGCGCGACCTCCTCGAACAGCTTGTGCACGGCGAACTTGTCCTGACCGAGCACGGCCAGCGCCTGGCGGCGCGCGTGCAGGTCGCCGCGCTTGGCGAGCGTGATGAGCTGCTCGACCTCGGGCTTGACGGCCTTCGCCTTCGCCTCGCTGGTCGTGATGCGCTCGTGCTCGATGACCTCCTTGCAGAGGTTGCGTAGGAGCGCTTTGCGGTGCGAGGCCGTGCGACTGAGCTTGTGGCGGGTCTTCTGGTGGCGCATGGGCGACGTCGCAGTCTAGTCCTGGCGGAGGTTCAACCCACGCGACTGCAGGGTCTCGATGACCTCGTCGATGGACTTCTTGCCGAAGTTCGGGATCGCATTGAGCTCGGCCTCGGACTTGGAGACCAGGTCGCCGATCGTCTGGATGCCTGCGCGCTTGAGGCAGTTGTACGACCGCACGCCGAGCTCGAGCTCCTCGATCAGGATGTCGTCCATCGGCCCGCCCGCGGCGGTGGCGACGCCGTTGACGCCGGTGACCGCCGCGCTCGCCTCGAGCGCTCCGGTCGGCCCCGCGCGCAGCTCCTCGATCCGGTCGGCGTCGGTGAAGATCGCCAGCTGGGAGATCAGGATCTCGGCGGCCTCGCGCAGCGCCGCCTGCGGGTCGATCGAGCCGTCGGTCTCGATGTCCAGCGTGAGCTTGTCGTAGTCGGTGCGCTGACCGACTCGCGCCTGCTCGACCGAGTAGGCGACGCGGCGCACGGGCGAGAAGATCGAGTCGATCGGGATCACGCCGATCGGCTGATCGGGCGTCTTGTTGTCCTCGGCGGGGCGGTAGCCGCGGCCGCGGCCGATCGTGAGGTACATCTCGAGCTTCGTCTTCTTCTCGAGCGTCGCGATGTGCACGTCGGGGTTGAGGATCTCGACGCCGGCGGGGAGGTCGATGTCCTTCGCCGTGATCTCGCCGGGGCCGGTGACGACCAGCGGCGCCTCGATCTCGCTGGCGTCCGAGTGCATGCGGCAGACGATGCTCTTGAGGTTCAGGACGATGTCGGTGACGTCCTCCTTGACCCCCTTGATCGTCGAGAACTCGTGCGCCACGCCCTCGATGCGCACGCTGGTGACCGCGGCGCCGGCCAGCGAGCTGAGCAGCACGCGGCGCAGCGAGTTGCCGAACGTGTAGCCGAAGCCGCGATCCAGCGGCTCGATGACGAACGAGCCGCGGTCATCGTCGACCTGCTCGCTGGTGATGCGGGGAATCTGGAAGTCGAGCATCGGGCGTGTCAGTCCTGTGTCGTGATCGGTCCGGCGGCGGCACGGGCCGCCGGTGGGGGCGCCGTGTCCCGACCGTGCGGGGCGCAGCGCGGTACGGGGTCTACTTCGAGTACAGCTCGACGATGAGCTGCTCCTGCACCGGCGTCGTGATCTCGCGACGCTCCGGCTTGCGCAGGATCTTGGCGGTGAGGGAGTCGTGGTCCGCCTGCAGCCAGGCGGGCACCTGGGCGGTCAGCTCGGTGGCCTCCCGGATCAGCGGCTCAGCTGGGCTCCCGCTCTTGAGGGCGATGATGTCGCCCTCGCGCACCTGGTAGCTGGGGATGTCGACGCGGCGGCCGTTGACGGTCCAGTGCCCGTGGCGCACCATCTGACGGGCCTGTCGGCGCGAGCCGGCGAACCCGAGGCGGACGAGCACGTTGTCGAGCCGGCGCTCGAGCAGCGTCAGGAGGTTCTCGCCGGTGATGCCGTCCTGGCGGCTGGCCTTGTCGTAGTAGCGGCGGAACTGCGTCTCCAGGACGCCGTAGTAGCGGCGAGCCTTCTGCTTCTCGCGCAGCTGCACGCGGTACTCGCTCTGCTTCTGGCGGCCGCGGCCGTGGTCGCCCGGCGGGTAGGCGCGGCGCTCGAAGCCGCACTTGTCGGTCAGGCAGCGCTCACCCTTGAGGAAGAGCTTCTGCCCTTCGCGGCGGCACTGCTTGCACTGGGGGGAGGTGTCTCGGGCCATCGGTTCAGCGCTTCCTAGACGCGGCGCCGCTTGCGGGGGCGGCAGCCGTTGTGGGCCTGCGGTGTGACGTCGCGCACGCTCGTGACCTCCAGGCCGGCGGCCTGCAGGGAGCGGATCGCGGTCTCACGGCCGGAGCCGGGGCCCTTCACGTACACGTCGACCTTCTGCAGCCCCTGCTCGATGCCCTTGCGGGCGGCGGCGTCGGCCGTGACCTGCGCCGCGAACGGCGTCGACTTGCGCGAGCCCTTGAAGCCGGCGCCGCCGGCGGACTCCCAGGCGATGACGTTCCCCTCGCGGTCGGTCAGCGAGACGATCGTGTTGTTGAAGCTCGTCTTGATGTGGGCGTGGCCGACCGGGATGTTCTTCTTCGGCTTGCGGCGGCCGCGCGCGGGGCGCTTGGGTGCGGGCATCGATCGTCCTTACTTCTTGCCGGGCTTCTTCTTGCCCGCCACCTGCATGCGCTTGGGGCCCTTGCGCGTGCGGGCGTTGGTCTTCGTGTTCTGACCGCGAACGGGCAGGCCGCGCCGGTGGCGCAGGCCGCGGTAGCACCCGATCTCCATGAGGCGCTTGACGTTCTGCGAGCGCTCGCGCCGCAGGTCGCCCTCGACGGTCAGGTCGCGGTCGACGAGGTCGCGCAGCTTGGTGACCTCGTCCTCGGTCAGGTCGCGCACGTAGGTGTCGCGCGGGATGCCCGCCTCGTCAAGGAGCTTGTTCGCCGTCGGGCGGCCGATCCCGTAGATGTAGGTGAGCCCGACCTCGACGCGCTTGTTGAGGGGGACGTTGACGCCTGCGATGCGTGCCATCAGCGGATCACCCCTGGCGCTGCTTGTGTCGCGGGTTCGAGCAGATGACCAGGACGGCGCCGTGGCGACGGATGATCTTGCACTTTTCGCACATCGGCTTGACCGACGGTCGTACCTTCATCGTTCCTTCTTCGTCGATGGGCCGGCGATCGGCTCTGGCTGCCGCTGAAGGCCGCCGCTACCAGTCGCGGACATGCGCGCACGGACGGGGCCACGCGCGCGGACAGAACACGTTAGCAAAGCACCGACGGCGGATGCGGTCCAGATTCGCGGGCTGCGCGACTCACGCGGCGACCGATGCCGACTCGTGCCACGGGGTGAGGATCCGGGGGCCCTCGGCGGTGATCGCCACGGTGAACTCGAAGTGCGCGGCCAGCGAGCCGTCCTGCGAGAAGATCGCCCAGCCGTCGTCGCCCATGCGCACCGCGTGGCGCCCCGCGGTGACCATCGGCTCGATCGCGAGCACCATGCCCTCCTCGAGCAGCGGGCCGCGGCCCGGCTGGCCGAAGTTGGGCACCTGCGGGTCCTCGTGCATGTCGCGGCCGACCCCGTGGCCGACGAGCGTGCGCACGACGGACATGCCCGCCTCCTCGACGCGCGACTGCACCGCCCACGAGATGTCGCCGAGGCGGTTGCCGGGCCGCGCCTGCTCGACCGCGTCGAACAGCGAGGCCTCGGTGACCTCGAGCAGCCGCTCGGCGACCGGGCTGACCGGGCCCACCGGGAACGTGCACGCCCCGTCGGCGACCCAGCCGTCGAGCGTCACGCCGATGTCGACGGACAGGATGTCCCCGCGCCCCAGGCGGTAGTTGCCGGGGATGCCGTGGACGACCATCGCGTTCGGCGATGCGCAGATCGAGCCCGGAAAGCCGCGGTAGCCCTTGAACGACGGCACGGCGCCCTGCGAGCGGATGTACTTCTCCGCCGCCTCGTCCAGCTCGCGCGTCGTGACACCCTCACGGATCTTCGCCTCGACGATCTTCATCGTCCGGGCATGGATCGCGCCCGCCGCCGCCATCTTCTCGATCTCGGCAGGCGACTTCTTGATGATCACGCGAGCACCTGATGGACGACGGCCTCCACGGCTGGCCGGTGACGTGCGGCGTCCGACGGAGCGTGCGGGCGGGGGCGCCGAGGGGCCAGCCGGGCGCCGCGGGGCGGCGAAGCGGGTAGCGGCGCTACCCGCGAGACGGCACGTGGCGATCCGGCGCCGCCCCTCGGCGTCAGCCGCCCGTGCGCTACGCGGACGTCGTGCGTCACCGGTCAGAGCTCGTCTTCGAGCCGCAGCGTGGCGATCGTCGCGCGGATGTGATCGAACACCGCGGTCGGCGGGGCCGTGCCGTCGATGCGGTGCAGGAGGCCCTGCTCCTCGTAGTGCTCCTCGACCGGGGCGGTGAGCTCGTGGTAGACCTCGAGCCGCTTGCGGACGGTCTCGGGCCGGTCGTCCTCGCGCTGCACGAGCGGCGTCCCGTCGACGTCGTCGACATCGTCGACCTTCGGCGGGTCGAAGTCGACGTGGTAGACGCGACCGGAGCTCGGGCTCACGCGCCGCCCGGAGATGCGCCGCACGATCTCCTCGTCGGGCACCTCGACGCACAGCGCGGCGGTCAGGTCGCGCCCGAGCTCGGCGAGCGCCGCGTCGAGGGCCTGTGCCTGGCCGATGGTGCGCGGAAAGCCGTCGAGCAGGAAGCCGTCGCGCGCCTCGGCGCTCTGGACGCGCTCGAGGATGACACCGATGATCACCTCGTCCGGCACGAGCTCGCCGGCGTCCATGTAGCGCTGTGCCTCCTTGCCGAGCGGCGTGCCGTCGGCCACCGCCTTGCGCAGCATGTCGCCGGTGGCGATGTAGTCGACGTCGAAGTCCTCGCGGATGCGTTCGGCCTGCGTGCCCTTCCCGGCGCCCGGCGGGCCGAGCAGGATGAGGTTGAGCTCCGACACGCCCCGCCTACTTCAGGAAGCCCTCGTAGTTGCGCATCATGAGCTGCGCCTCGAGTTGCTTCATCGTGTCGAGCGCCACGCCGACGACGATCAGCAGCGACGTGCCGCCGAAGTAGAAGTTGGCCGCCGTCTGGTTGATGAGGATCGTCGGCAGCGCCGCGACCGCCGCGAGGTAGAGCGCCCCGGGGAACGTGAGCCGCGCGAGCACCCGGTCCAGGAACTCGGCCGTCGGTCGCCCCGGGCGCACGCCGGGGATGAAGCCGCCGTACTTCTTGAGGTTGTCGGCCTGGTCGACGGGGTTGAAGGTGACCGCCGTGTAGAAGTACGTGAAGAGGATGATGAGCAGCGTCTCGCCGATGAGGTATGGCGCGCTCGAGGGACTGAAGAAGTTCGAGACGTTCTTCGCCCACGGGGTGTTGATGAGCTGGCCGACGGTCGGCGGGAAGGCCATCAGCGACGCCGCGAAGATCACGGGGATGACGCCGGCCATGTTGACACGCAGCGGCAGGTAGGTCTGGCCGCCGCCGGTCATGCGCCGCCCGATGACGCGCTTGGCGTACTGCACGGGGATCCGGCGCTGGCCCTCCTGGATGAACACCACCGCCGCGACGACCGCCAGCGCGAGGAACGGCATCATGACCTTGAAGACCTGGTCGGGGTTCGTCCACCACGCCTGGATGCCGTTCGGGAAGCGCGAGACGATCGACGCGAAGATCATCAGCGAGATGCCGTTGCCGATGCCGCGCTGCGTGATCAGCTCGCCCATCCACATGACGACCACGCAGCCCGCGGTCAGCACGATGACGATCAGGAACAGCGTGCCGGCGTTGAAGTTCTTGATGACCGGCTCGCCGGCCTGCGCCTCGAACGACTTGAAGAGGAACACGTAGCCGATCGACTGGGCGAACGCGAGGCCGACGGTGAGGTAGCGCGTGTACTGCGTGATCCGCGCCTGGCCGACCTCGCCCTCCTTCGAGAGCTTCTCCAGCGAGGGCACGACGACGGTCAGGAGCTGCAGGATGATCGACGCCGTGATGTAGGGCATGATCCCCAGCGCGAAGATCGCGATGCGCGACAGGCCCCCGCCGCTGAACGTGTTCAGCAGGTTGAGGATCCCGCCGCCGCCGAACTGCTGCTGGATGTCGTGGACGGCCTTCGTGTCGACGCCCGGCACCGGGATGTGGGCGCCAAGCCGGTACAGCGCGAGCAGCAGCGCCGTGAACCCGACCTTGCGCCGGATCTCGGCGACCGAGAAGGCGTTGAGGATCGTGGCGATCATCGCCGAGGCGTCCGGGCCGCTCAGCCCTCGACGGTGACGCAGGTGCCGCCGGCGGCCTCGATCGCCGCGCGGGCCGACGCGCTGAAGCCGTGCGCGTGGACGGTCAGCGGCTTGGCGATCTCACCCTTGGCCAGGACCTTCACCGGCACGCCCTTGCGGGTGCCCAGGCCCTTGGCGGCGAGCGCCTCGAGCGTCACCTCGGCGCCGGTGTCGAAGCGCGCGTCGAGGTCCCGCAGGTTGACCGCCTGGGTGTGCGTGCGGAACGGCTCGAACGGCATCGACTTCTTCATGTGCGGGCCGCGCAGCTTGCGCATCCGCATGTGGATCGGCATCTGGCCACCCTCGAAGCGGGCACGGTCCTTCGAACCCGAGCGGGCGCCGTATCCCTTGTGCCCGCGGCCGGCCGTCTTGCCGTGCCCGGAGCCGTGCCCGCGACCGACGCGCTTGCGCGCGCGGCGGCTGCCCGGTGCGGGCTTGAGGCTGTGCAGGCCGACCTGCTCCTCGGCGGTCGCGGTCTCTTCGGGCTTCTTCGCGGCGGGGCTCACGAGCCATCCTCCTCGACGCGCACGAGGTGACGCACCGTGTGGAGCATCCCCCGCGCCTGCGGCGTGTCCTTGACGTCGACGGTGTGCCCGATGCGGCGCAGGCCGAGCGAGCGCAGCGTGTCGAGCTGGAACTGCTGCGAGCCGTTGCGCGAGCGCACCTGCGTGACCTTCAGCGTGCTCATGCGGGCACCTCCTCGGACGGCGCCGCCTCGCCGGCGGACTCGTCGTCGGCGGGCGCGGCGGCCTCGAGATGCTCGCCCTCGGGGGCCTCCGCCACCAGACCGAGCACCTCGTTGATCGAGATGCCGCGCAGCGCGGCGACCTCGTCGGGCGTGCGCAGGCCACGCAGACCCTCGATGGTCGCCTTCACGAGGTTGATCGGGTTCTGCGAGCCCAGGCTCTTGGAGAGGATGTCGTGGATCCCGGCCAGCTCGAGCACCGCGCGCACGCCGCCGCCGGCGATCACGCCGGTACCCGGCGAGGCCGGCTTGAGGAACACGCGCCCGGCCCCGAACACGCCGGTGGTCTCGTGCGGGATCGTCGCGCCGTGCTTGGGCACGCGGAACAGGTTCTTCTTCGCCTGCTCGACGCCCTTCTGGATCGCGACGGGAACCTCGTTGGCCTTGCCGTAGCCGACGCCGACGACGTCCTTCTCGTCGCCGACCACCACGAGCGCCGTGAACGAGAAGCGCCGGCCGCCCTTGACGACCTTCGCGACGCGGTTGATCTCGACGACCCGCTCCTGGAGGTCCAGGCCCGCGGGGCTGACGCTGCGATCGATGTCCATGCTCATCTGAAAAGCCCTCAGACCGTCAGCCCACCCTCGCGGATCCCGTCCGCGAAGGCCTTGACCCGGCCGTGGTAGCGGTATCCGCCGCGATCGAAGACGGCGGCCTCGATGCCCTGCGCCTTGGCGCGCTCGGCGAGCAGCCGGCCTAGGCGGTCGGCCTGCTCCATCGGCTTCAGCGCACGCGTCTCGGGCTCGGTCCAGCTGACCGCCGCGAGCGTGTGGCCGCGCGCATCGTCGACCAGCTGGGCGCTGATGCCGCGGTTGGAGCGGAAGACGGAGATCCGCGGGCGCTCGGCGGAGCCGATGACCCTCGCGCGCACGCGCCGGCGGCGGCGCAGACGCTGCTCGCTCTTGGTGACCCGGCTCATGCGCGCTTCCCGACCTTGCGTGCGACGTACTCGCCCTCGTAGCGGATGCCCTTGCCCTTGTAGGGCTCCGGCGGGCGCTGCTTGCGGATGTTCGCGGCGACCTCGCCGACGGCCTGCTTGGAGATGCCGCGCACGATCACGCGCGTCGGCTGGGGCACCTCGAACTCGATGCCGTCGGGCGCGGGGATCGAGACCGGGTGCGAGTAGCCGAGCGCGAGCTCGAGGTCCTTGCCCTTGAGCGCGGCGCGGTAGCCGACGCCCTGGATCTCGAGCGCCCGCTCGAAGCCGCTCGTGACGCCCTCGACCATGTTGGCGACCAGCGAGCGCGTCAGCCCGTGCAGCGCGCGGTGCTCGCCGCGGTCGGTCGGGCGCGTGACGACGAGCACGTCGCCCTCCTGGGCGACGGTGATGTCGCGCGAGACGCGCTCGGAGAGCTCGCCCTTCGGGCCCTTCACGCCGACGCGCTCGGGCTCGATGGTGACGGTGACGCCCTCCGGGACGGGGATGGGCTTGCGGCCGATGCGTGACATTGCGCGGCTACCAGACGAACGCGACGACCTCGCCGCCGACGCCCGCGGTGCGGGCCTCGTGGCCGGTCATCACGCCCTTCGACGTGGACACGATGGCGGTCCCCATCCCACCCTGGACCTTCGGGATGTGCCCGCGGTCCACGTAGTAGCGCTGGCCGGGGCGCGAGGCGCGCCTGAGCCCGGTGATCGCACTGCGGCGGTCCTCCGCGTACTTCAGGCGCACGCGGATGAGCTCGCCGGGGTGTTCGGCGGTGGGGGCCTCGACGTCGTAGCCGGCGATGTAGCCCTGCTCCTGGAGGATGCGGGCCATCTCGCGCTTGAGCTTCGAGGCGGGGATCTCGACGACGTCGTGCTGCGCGGTGATCGCGTTGCGCACGCGCGTGAGGAAGTCGGCGATGGGGTCGGTCATGGACATGCGACGGGCGTCCCCTACCAGCTGCTCTTCGTCATGCCGGGGATGTAGCCGTTGTGCGCGAGATCGCGCAGGCAGATCCGGCAGACGCCGAACTTGCGGTAGACCGCGCGCGAGCGCCCGCAGCGCCGGCAGCGCGTGTACCCGCGGGTCTTGAACTTCGGATCGCGCGCCGCCTTGACGCGCAGGGAGGTCTTGGCCATGCGGAACTAGTGAGCTTTCTCGGGACGTGTGGCTTGAAACGCCGCGGCGGCGGCGCCGCCAGGCAAGGACGCAGGATCGGTGCAATGCCGTTCGCATTGCCCGATCCGAGGACGCCGCATGGCGGTGATCGCCGTCCGGCGGTTCGGGTCAGATGTTCCGGGAAGGGTCACTGGCTCTCCTGGGAGGTCGTCTGCGCCCCGGGGCGGCCTTCGCGCACGAAGGGCATCCCGAACATCTCGAGCAGGGCGAAGCCCTCCTCATCGGTGCTGGCGGTGGTCGTGATGGTGATGTCGAGTCCGCGGGTCTGGTCCACGCTGTCGTAGTCGATCTCGGGGAAGATCGTCTGCTCGCGCACGCCCATGGTGTAGTTGCCGCGCCCGTCGAGCTTCGTCGGCAGGCCGCGGAAGTCGCGGATCCGCGGAATCGCGATCGAGGTCAGGCGGTCGAGGAACTCGTAGGCGCGGTCGCCGCGCAGCGTGACGGCGACGCCGACCGGCATCCCCTCGCGCAGCTTGAAGTTCGCGATCGACTTGCGCGCGCGGCGCACGCTCGGGCGCTGGCCGGCGAGCTGGGCGAGCTGGTCGGCGGCTGCGTCGAGGACCTTCGAGTCCTGCTTGGCGTCGCCGACGCCCATGTTGACCGTGATCTTCTCGATCTTCGGCGCCTGCATGACGCTCGTGTAGCCGAACCGCTCGACGAGCGCGGGGCGGATCTCGTCGAGGTAGCGCTGCTTGAGCCGGGCGGGTGTCTGGGTGCTGGCCATGGCGATCAGTCGAGCTTCGTCCCGGAGCGCTTGGTCACGCGGTTGCGGACGCCGCCCTCGCGGGTGACGCCGACGCGTGTGTGCTTCTTGTCCTTGGGATCGATGAGCATGACGTTGCTGACGTGGATCGGGCCTTCCTTCTCGATGACCCCGCCGACGGTCTCGGCGCGGTCCGCCCCCTGCACCTGGGTCGGGCGCTGGTGGCGCTTGATGATGTTCAGCCCCTCGACCCAGACCCGCTGGTGCTTGGGGTCGGCGCGCAGGACGCGGCCGCTCTTGCCGCGGTCCTTCCCGCTGATCACGACGACTTGGTCGTCACGACGGATGCGCATGCCCATTCTAGAGAACCTCCGGCGCGAGGCTGATGATCTTCATGAAGTTGCGATCGCGCAGCTCGCGCGCGACGGGACCGAAGATGCGGGTCCCGCGCGGGTTGTTCTGGGCGTCGATGATCACTGCCGCGTTCTCATCGAAGGCGATGTACGTGCCGTCCTCGCGCCCGAACTCCTTCTTCGTGCGCACGACGACCGCCTTGACGACCTCGCCCTTCTTGACGGTGCCGTTCGGTGTGGCCGTCTTGACGGTGGCGGTGATGACGTCGCCGACGTGGGCGTAGCGCCGGCGCGAGCCGCCCTGCACGCGGATGCACAGGATCTCGCGGGCACCCGTGTTGTCGGCGACCTTCAGGCGCGACTCGTTCTGGATCACTTGGCACGCTCCACGATCTCGACCAGGCGCCAGCGCTTGGAGCGCGACATCGGGCGGCACTCGACGACGCGCACGGTGTCGCCCTCGTGGGCGTCGTTGCGCTCGTCGTGCGCGTGCAGCGACTTCGTCGTGCGCACGATCTTCTGGTAGCGCGGGTGGCGCTTGGCGATGTCGATCCGCACGGTGATCGTCTTGTCGGCCTTGTCGGAGACGACGACGCCCTGGCGCACCTGCGGCGTGCCGGACTGGCGCGGCGCGGGCGGCGTGCCCTCGCCGGGGCCGGCGCCCGCACGCTTGGCGCGCTCCTGCTGGCGCCGGCGGCTGCGCGCGGCGGCCTTCGCGCGGCGCAGCGCGCGGCGCTCCTCCTGACGCTCCTCGGCGGTGCGCTGCGGCTTGGGCCCGCCGGCGCGGCGCACGCGGTTGGCGCGGCGTCGCTCCTTCGGCGTGAGTGCCACCGCCGGCTCGGCAGCCGGCTCCTGCGCTGCCTCGGGGGCGGCGGTCTCGGGGGCCGCCTCCACGGGCTGCTCCTCGGGCGTCTCGTTCTGCTCTGTTGTCTCGTCTGCCATGGCTAGCGGATGCGGTTGATGTCGATGTCGCGCTCGCGGGCGACCGTCAGCGCGCGGGCGAGCTCGCGCTTGGCGGCACGCAGCCCCGCGGTGTTCTCCAGCTCGCCGGTGGCGTGCTGGAAGCGCAGCCCGAAGATCTCCTTGCGGGCGGTCTGGATCTGCTCCACGAGCTCGTCGTCCTGCAGATCCCGAAGGCTCTTGGCGGTCGGCATCAGAAGCTCTCCTCCCGCGTGACGACCTTCGTGCGGACCGGCAGCTTGCGGCCTGCCAGGCGCATGGCCTCGCGGGCGAGGTCCTCGGGCACGCCGGCGAGCTCGAACATCACGCGGCCCGGCTTGACGACGGCGACCCAGCCCTCGGGCGAGCCCTTGCCGGAGCCCATCCGGGTCTCGGCGGGCTTCTTGGTGAACGGCTTGTCCGGGAAGAGGTTGATCCAGACCTTGCCGCCGCGCTTGATCTTGCGGGTCATCGCGATACGGGCAGCCTCGATCTGGCGGTTCGTCAGCTGGCCGTGGTCGAGCGCCTTCAGCCCGAACTCGCCGAACTGCACGGTCGTCTGCCCGCGCGAGTAGCCGCGGCTGCGCCCGCGCATGACCTTGCGGTGCTTGACGCGCTTGGGTGCGAGCATCAGCGCCCACCCCCCTGCCCGCCGCGGCCACGGCCGCCGCCGTTGAAGCCACCGCCCTGGCCGCCACGCCCGCCGCGCCCGCGGCCGCGGCCGCGGTCGTCGCGGCCGCCACGGCCCTCACGCCGGTCCTCGCGCGACGGGGACGGCGCCTCGAGATCGGTCAGGTCCACACCGGTGAAGCCCTCGGGCATGATCTCGCCCTTGTTGATCCAGCACTTGACGCCGATGCGGCCGAACGTCGTGCGCGCCTCGGCGAAGCCGTAGTCGATGTCCGCGCGCAGCGTGTGCAGCGGGACGCGCCCGTCCGAGTAGCTCTCCGAGCGGGCCATCTCCGCGCCGCCGAGGCGGCCGCCGACCTGGATCTTGCAGCCCTTCGCGCCCGAGCGCATGGCGCTCGTGAGGGCGCGCTTCATCGCGCGGCGGAAGGCGACGCGGTTCTGCAGCTGCTCGGCGACCGACTGGGCGACGAGCGTCGCGTCCAGCTCCGGGCGCTTGATCTCCAGGATGTTGACCTTCACCGACTTGCCCGTGATCCGGTGCAGGTCGCGGCGCAGGGCGTCGACCTCGCTGCCCGACTTGCCGATCACGATGCCCGGGCGGGCCGTGTGGATGTTGACCTCGACCTCGTTGGCGTCCTTGCGGATCGTGATCTCCGAGATGCCCGCGTGGGCGAGCTTGTTCTCGATGTGCCGGCGGATGCGCGTGTCCTCCGCCAGGTAGTCGGCGAAGTGACGCTCGGTGAACCAGTGCGACTTCCAGTCGTGGATGTAGCCCACGCGCATCGACTCGGGATGGACCTTCTGTCCCATGGTGCTCCCTACTCCTTCGGCGTAAGCGCGATCGAGAGATGGCTGGTGCGCTTGCGGATCCGCGAGGCGCGGCCCATGGCGCGCGGGCGGAAGCGCTTGAGCGTCGGGCCCTCGTCGGCCGTGACGGTGAGGATCCGCAGCTCGTCCCCGACGAGCTCGTGGTTGTGCTCGGCGTTGGCGACCGCGGACTCGAGCAGCTTGCTCCAGTCCTCGGCGACGGCGCGCGGGGTGTGCGCGAGGATCGCGCGCGCCTCGGGCACCGACTTGCCGCGGATGTGGTCGCAGACGAGCCGCGCCTTGCGGGCGGACGTGCGCACGTACTTCGCGTGCGCGCGGACGACGGGCGGCGGGCCCTCGGGGGACGGCCTGCGCCGGCGCGGCGCAGGCTTCTCCTCGGTGGCCGGTGCCTCGGCGGCCTTGCGGCGCGCACGGCGCGGCTTGGCGGGGGCCGCGGCGGGCTCGCCCTCAGCCTCGGCCTCGACCTCGGCCTCGGCCTCGGCGGCTTCGGCGGCGCTCTCCTCGGCGACCTCGTCGGCGCGCTCGGCCGCGACCTTCGCCCTGACCTCGGCGGCCTCCTGGGCGGCCTCGTCCTTGGCCACGCGCGGGTTCACGCGGGTCTTCTTCGGGCCGGGCACGATCAGCGGACCTTCCCGGTGCCGGCATGGCCGCGGTACGTGCGCGTCGGCGCGAACTCGCCGAGCTTGTGCCCGACCATCGACTCGCTGACGAACACGGGCACGTGCTTGCGCCCGTCGTGCACCGCGATGGTGTGGCCGACCATCTCGGGGAAGATGGTCGAGGTGCGCGACCACGTCTTGACCATGGTCTTCGTGTTGGCGTCGTTCATCTTCACGATGCGCGCCATCAGGCGCTCCTCGACGAACGGACCCTTCTTGCTGGAGCGACTCATCGACCCTTGCCCTTCCCGCGACGGCGTCCGCGCACGATGTAGCGGTCGGATGACTTGTTCTTCTTGCGCGTCCGGTAGCCGAGCGTCGGCACGCCCCAGGGCGTGACCGGATGCCGGCCCGGGGTGGTCGAGCCCTCGCCGCCGCCGTGCGGGTGGTCGACCGGGTTCATGGCGGTGCCGCGCGTCTGCGGGCGCACGCCCATGTGGCGCTTGCGGCCGGCCTTGCCGACCTTGACGTTCTGGTGCTCGGCGTTGCCGATCGTGCCCACGGTCGCGCGGCACTCGGTGCGCACCATGCGCATCTCGCCCGAGGGGAGGCGCAGGGTGGCCATGTCGCCGTCCTTGGCCATCAGCTGGATCGCCGCGCCCGCCGAGCGGCCGAGCTGGCCGCCGCGCCCCGGCTGCAGCTCGACGTTGTGCACGACGGTGCCGATCGGCATGCTCGCCAGCGGCAGGCAGTTGCCGACCGCGATCTCGGCGCCGGGGCCGGACTGCACGCGCATCCCGACCGTCAGGCGGCTCGGCGCGAGGATGTAGGCCTTCGCGCCGTCGGCGTAGTGCAGCAGCGCGATGTAGGCGGTGCGGTTCGGGTCGTATTCGATCGCCGCGACCGTCGCCGGGATCCCGTCCTTGCGGCGCTTGAAGTCGACCTTGCGGTACAGGCGCTTGGCGCCGCCGCCGCGATGGCGCGAGGTCTTGCGGCCGTTGTTGTTGCGCCCGCCGGACTTCGTGAGGCCCTCGACGAGCGTCTTCTCGGGCTCGGACTTCGTGATCTCCGCGAAGTCGGGATACGTCGAGAAGCGACGGCCGGGACTCGTGGGCTTGGGCTTGCGGATCGGCATCGTCGGCTACCCCTCGAGCCCCTGGAGCGACTGGAAGATCGGGATCGTGTCGCCCGGACGGACCTGCACGATCGCCTTCTTCCACTGCCGCGTGCGGCCGGACGTGTAGCCGCGGCGCTTGGGCTTGGACTTGACCGAGAGGGTGCGCACGTCGACGACCTTCACGTCGAACAGCGCCTCCACGGCCTGGCGGATCTGGGTCTTGTGCGCGTCCGGATGAACGCGGAACGTGTAGCGGTCGTTGGCGGAGAGCACGTAGCTCTTCTCGCTGACGACCGGCCGGATGATCACGTGCGTGTGGTCCATGGTCAGGCGCCCTCCTGCGTGCCCGCGCGGCCGTTGGCGCGTGCGCCGAGCTCGGCGAGCGCCTCCTCGCTGGCGAGCAGGCGCGAGGCGCCGACGATGTCGGCGACGCCGGCCTCGCCGGCCGGGAGCACGGACACGCGCGCGATGTTGCGGAACGACCGGGCGACGCCCTCCTGCGACTCACTCAGCACGACGAGCACGGCGCCCCCATCGGCCCAGCCGGACAGCAGCGCGACGGCCTGCTTCGTCGACGGCGTCTCGAACGGCGCCGGGTCGAGCACGGCGAGCGAGCCGCGGCCGGCATGCAGCGACAGCGCGCTGCGCAGCGCCGCCTGGCGCTCCTTGCGGTTGACCTTGACCGTGTAGTGGCGGGGATGGGGCCCGAACACGGTGCCGCCGCCGGTCCACACGGGCGAGCGCGAGGAGCCGGCGCGGGCGCGCCCGGTGCCCTTCTGGCGCCACGGCTTGGCGCCGCCACCGCGCACTTCACCACGCGTACGGGTCGCCGCGGTGCCCTGGCGGCGGGCGTTGAGCTCGGCGCGGACCGCCTCGTGGACGAGCTGGCCGCGGAAGCGCTCGCCGAACGCGCGCTCGTCGAGCGCGACCTTCTTCGTGGCACCCAGGACCATGGCGTCAGGCATCGGTGCGCACCTCCACGAGCCCGCCGCGCGCGCCGGGAACGGCGCCGCGCACGAGCAGCAGGTTCTGGTCGGAGTCGACGCGCACGACCGTCAGGCCGCGCTGGGTGACCCGCCGGTTGCCCATCTGGCCGGGACCGCGGACGCCCTTGAAGACGCGCGCCGGCCACGCCGAGGCGCCGATCGATCCGGGCGCGCGCACGTTGTGCGAGCCGTGCGAGGCCGGGCCGCGGCCGAAGCCGTGGCGCTTGACCGTGCCCTGGAAGCCCTTGCCCTTCGAGATCCCGGCGACCTTCACGCGGTCGCCCTCGCTGAACGAGCCGACGGTCACGGTGTCGCCGATGCTCAGCTCGCCGGCCTCGCCGCGGAACTCCACCAGGTGGCGGTGCGGCGCCGCGTCGGCCTTCTTCAGATGGCCGAGCTCGGGCCTGGTGAGGTGCTTCTCCTTCGTCTGACCGAAGGCGAGCTGCACGGCGTCGTAGCCGTCGCGCTCCGGCGTGCGCACCGCGGTCACCGGGCAGGGGCCGGCCTGGAGCACCGTCACGCGCTCGACGCGGCCGTCCTCGAGGAACAGCTGGGTCATCCCGAGCTTCTTGGCGAGGATCGCGGTCATGCCTACCCCGCCAGGCGGATCTCGATGTCGACGCCCGCCGGAAGGTGGTCGAGCCGCTGGAGCGAGTCGACCGTCTTGGGCGTCGGCTGGTGGATGTCGATGAGGCGCTTGTGCGTGCGGATCTCGAAGTGCTCGCGCGAGTCCTTGTCCTTGAACGGCGAGCGGATCACGCAGTAGACGTTCTTCTCGGTGGGCAGCGGAACGGGGCCGGTCACGGTCGCGCCGGTGCGAGATGCCGTCTCGACGATCTCCTTCGCAGCCGTCTCGATGGCCTGGTGGTCGTAGGCCTTGAGGCGGATGCGGATCTTGTTCTGTGTCACGGCTGCCATGGGGCTGCTCTCGCGTCTTCTGCTTTCCGTCTGCTGTCTGGGGGAACGTCTGTGCTGGTCTCTTGCGTGCTACAGGGGCGGATCCCGTGTGAACCCGGGGCCCGCCCCTTTGGTCCTGCTGTCGTATCTGTTGCTGCTGGTGGGCTACGGGGCGGGACTCGTGGAGCCCCGCCCGCGGCGCCGGTCTACTGGACGATCTCGGAGACGACGCCCGACCCGACCGTCCGGCCGCCCTCGCGGATCGCGAAGCGCAGGCCCTGGTCCATGGCGATCGGCTGGATCAGCTCGATCTCCATGGCGACATTGTCGCCCGGCATGACCATCTCGACGCCCTCCGGGAGGTTGGCGACGCCGGTCACGTCCGTCGTGCGGAAGTAGAACTGCGGGCGGTACCCGGAGAAGAACGGCGTGTGGCGACCGCCCTCCTCCTTCTTGAGGATGTAGACCTCGGCCTTGAACTTCGTGTGCGGGGTGATCGACCCCGGCTTGCACAGCACCTGGCCGCGCTCGATCTCCTCGCGCTTGGTGCCGCGCAGCAGGCAGCCGACGTTGTCGCCGGCCTGGCCCTCGTCGAGGATCTTGCGGAACATCTCGACGCCCGTCACGACCGTGTTCGAGGTGTCCTTGATGCCGACGATCTCGACCGTGTCGCCCGTGTGGACGACGCCCTGCTCGATGCGGCCGGTGGCGACCGTGCCGCGGCCGGTGATCGAGAAGACGTCCTCGACCGGCATCAGGAACGGCTTGTCGAGCTCGCGCGTGGGCTCGGGGATGTACGAGTCCAGCGCGTCGGCGAGCTCGAAGATCTTCTGCTTGTAAGTGTCGTCGCCCTCGAGCGCCTTGAGCGCCGAGCCCGTGATGAACGGGATGTCGTCGCCCGGGAAGTCGTACTCGGAGAGCAGGTCGCGGACCTCGACCTCGACGAGCTCGAGCAGCTCCTCGTCGTCGACCATGTCGGCCTTGTTGAGGAACACGACGATGTACGGCACGCCGACCTGGCGGGCGAGCAGGATGTGCTCGCGCGTCTGGGGCATCGGGCCGTCCGCCGCCGAGACGACGAGGATCGCGCCGTCCATCTGCGCCGCGCCCGTGATCATGTTCTTCACGTAGTCGGCGTGGCCCGGACAGTCGACGTGGGCGTAGTGACGGTTCTCCGTCTGGTACTCGACGTGCGACGTGGCGATCGTGATCCCGCGCTCCTTCTCCTCCGGAGCGTTGTCGATCTCCGCGAAGCTCTTGGCCTCGCCACCCATCTTCTCGGCCAGCACCGTGGTGATGGCAGCCGTCAGGGTCGTCTTGCCATGGTCGATGTGACCGATGGTGCCGACGTTCACGTGCGGCTTGTCGCGCTCGAACTTCTCCTTGGCCACTGCTGTTCGCTCCTGTGTCTCAGTCGGGAAGGGGGTCTGGAGGCCGGTCTCTCGGCGAACCAGGGAAAGCTACCTCAGAATGCTCTACGGCGTCTCTCAGGCGGCGACCGGCGTGCCGGTGCGGTGCTCGACGATCTTCTCGGCGATGTTCGGCGGGACCTCGTCGTAGCGGTCGAACTGCATCGTGTACGTCGCGCGGCCCTGTGTCTGCGAGCGCAGGTCGGTCGCGTAGCCGAACATCTCGGCCAGCGGGACGTGCGCGTTCACAACCTGGGCGTTGCCGCGCGGCTCCATGCCGTCGACCCGCCCGCGCCGGCGGTTGAGGTCGCCGATCACGTCGCCCATGAACTCCTCGGGCACCACGACCTCGACCTTGAAGATCGGCTCCAGCAGCACCGGCTTGGCACGGCGCGCCGCCTCCTTGAAGGCGATCGAGCCGGCGACCTTGAACGCGATCTCCGAGGAGTCGGTCTCGTGGTACTTGCCGTCCACGAGGGTCACGCGCACGTCGACGATCGGGTAGCCCGCCTTGATGCCGGACCCGAGCGCCTCCTCGCAGCCCTTCTCGACTGCGGGGATGAACTCGGTGGGGATCGATCCGCCCTTGATCTTGTTGACGAAGTCGAAGCCCTCGCCGGGTGCGGGCTCGAGGTCGATGTAGACGACGCCGTACTGGCCCGAGCCGCCGGTCTGGCGGATGAACTTGCCCTCGACCTTGGTGGCCTCGCCGCGGATCGTCTCGCGGTAGGAGACCTGCGGCTTGCCGACGTTCGCGTCGACGTTGAACTCGCGGCGCATGCGGTCGACGAGGATCTCGAGGTGCAGCTCGCCCATGCCGGAGATCTCGGTCTGGCCGGTCTCCTCGTTCGTCTGGACCTGGAAGGTCGGGTCCTCCTCGGCCAGGCGGCCCAGGGCGGTCGACATCTTCTCCTGGTCGACCTTGGACTTGGGCTCGACGGCGACCTTGATCACCGGCTCGGGGAACTCGATCTGCTCGAGCTTCACCGGGCGGTCGGGCGCGCACAGCGTGTCGCCCGTGACGATCTGCTTGATGCCGACGCCCGCGGCGATGTCGCCGGCGTGGACCTCGGGGACCTCCTCGCGGTCGTTGGCGTGCATCATGAGGATGCGCCCTACACGCTCGGTCCGCCCGGTCGAGACGTTCAGCACGCGGCCGCCCGCCTCGAGCCTGCCGGAGTAGACGCGGAAGTACGTGAGCTTGCCGACGAACGGGTCGGCCATGATCTTGAAGGCGAGCGCGGAGAACGGCTCGCCGTCGTCGGCCTTGCGCACGACCAGCTCGTCCGTCTTGGGATCGACGCCCTCGACCGCCGGCACGTCGAGCGGCGACGGGAGGTAGTCGATGACCGCGTCGAGCAGCGGCTGGACGCCCTTGTTCTTGAAGGACGACCCACACAGCACCGGCGTGAACTTGATGCCGAGCGTGGCCTTGCGGATCGCGGCCTTCAGCGTGGCGACGGGGATCTCCGCCTCCTCGAGGATGAGCTCCACGAGCTCGTCGTCGTAGTGGGAGAGCTCCTCGAGCAGGTGCTCGCGCGCGGCGGTTGCGGCGTCGAGGTGCACGGCCGGGATCTCGCCGACGACGACGTCCTTGCCCAGGTCGTCGTTGTACGTGATCGCCTGCATCTCGACGAGGTCGATGATGCCCTGGAAATCGGACTCGGCGCCGATCGGGAGCTGGATCGGCACCGGGTGGGCGCCGAGCCGGTCGATCATCGTCTGCACGCCCTTGTCGAAGTCCGCGCCGATGCGGTCCATCTTGTTGATGTACGCGATGCGCGGGACGCTGTACTTGTCCGCCTGGCGCCAGACCGTCTCGGACTGCGGCTCGACGCCGGCGACCGAGTCGAACAGCGCGATCGCGCCGTCGAGCACGCGCAGCGAGCGCTCGACCTCGACCGTGAAGTCGACGTGACCGGGGGTGTCGATGATGTTGATCCGGTGGCCGTTCCACTCGCAGGTGGTGGCCGCCGAGGTGATCGTGATGCCGCGCTCCTGCTCCTGCTCCATCCAGTCCATCGTCGCGGCGCCCTCGTGCACCTCGCCGATCTTGTAGGTGCGACCGGTGTAGTAGAGGATGCGCTCCGTCGTCGTCGTCTTCCCGGCGTCGATGTGCGCCATGATCCCGATGTTCCGGGTGTTATCGAGGGAGAACTTGCGGGGCATGAGAGGCGTGAGGTCGGGTCGGTCTGAGGGCAAGAAAAACGGGCCACCCGGGCCCGCGCGCACGACTGGGTGTGATCCCGGGTGCTGCGCTATGTGCTCGAGCGATCCATCTTCGAACGAGGGCCTCGGTGGGGGGCGTGCGTGAGCAGCGCGTCGCACCTGGGCGATGACGAATATAGCAGAGGCGATCGGGCTTCCCGGCAGGCTCTGCGCGGTCGCGCGGCGCTCGCGGTCTGCGCGCTCGCGGGGGTCGCGAGCCTCGTCGCCGCCACCGTTCTCCCGGTGCTGCGAATCGCCGCCGCCGGGCGCATCGTCCCCGCGCTCGACCGGACCGGCTGGCACGTCCACGGCCCCGCCCTCCTGCTGATCGCCGCCGTCGCGCTCCTCATGCTCGGCCTCGCGCTGCGCGGCTCGCTCGCCGCCGCCGTCGCGCTCGCCGTCTGCGGCCTGACCGCGCTCGGCATCGCCGCCGCCGCCGACCTGCCCGACATCGGCTCGAGCGGCCTGGTCGGCGAGCAGCTGCTGACGGGCACGACCCACGCGGGCCTCGGCGCCTACGCCGAGGTCCTCGGCGGCGTGCTGCTGCTCGCCGCCGGCGGCATCCTGGCGTTCGCGGGCTTCATGGCGCGGGAGTAGGCGCGGCGCGGCGGTCGCGGCGTGGGCGACAGATGCAGCGTATGCGTGCATGTGGCGCCCACGGACCGCGGAAGCCCGGCTCACCCCGCCGCGGGCCGCCGCGTCGTGGCAGCGCGAACAGCGGCACCAAGGGGAACGGGCCGCGGCGCGCGGGCGGCGGGTCCGCGGCGGGCCGGGCAGGCCGGGCGGTCGCGCCGTGGGCGACAGATGCACCGTATGCGTGCATGTGGCGCCCACCCCGTTGCGCCACCCGCGAATCCCTCCTGCTGGGCGAGTTGTGCACGGTATGCGTGCATTCGACGCCCAACGATCGAGAGAAACCGCATTACCCCCGCCCCAGCGATCGCTGGGAGCGGTGGTCGTCGGTCGTCGCGGTGCTCGACTCGGCGTCGCTGGCGGTGCGTGGCCAGGACGCAGGCGCAGCCGATAGCACCGCTATCGGCAAGCCGAGGACGCCGCCACGCTCCGATCAGCGGCGGCGAGGCGGGCGCCGCGGCGGCCGATGGCCGCCGCTACCAGCGGTAATGGGCGAAGGCCTTGTTGGCCTGCGCCATGCGGTAGATGTCGTCCTTGCGCTTGTACGCCCCACCCTGCTGGGAGGTGGCGTCGAGCAGCTCGTTGGCGAGGCGCTGGGCCATCGTCTTCTCGCGGCGCTGACGGGAGAACTCGACGAGCCAACGCACGGCCAGTGTGCGTGCGCGCCGCGCGGGCACCTCGACGGGCACCTGGTAGGTCGCGCCGCCGACGCGGCGGGAGCGGACCTCGAGCACCGGCGTGAGCGACTTGATCGACTCCTCGAGCGCCTCGACCGGGTCCTTTCCGCTCTTCTCGGAGAGGATCGCGAGGGCGTCGTAGACGATCCCCTCGGCGATCGACTTCTTGCCGTCGAGCATGACCTTGTTGATCACCTGCTGCACGAGGCGCGAGCGGTGGACGGGGTCCGGCTCGACCGGCCGGATGGTGGCGGAGTTGCGACGCATGGGTCCTCGGCTACTTCCTCTTCACGCCGTACTGGCTGCGGGCCTGCTTGCGGTCGCTGACGCCGGCGGCGTCGAGCGTCCCGCGCACGACCTTGTAGCGGACGCCCGGCAGATCCTTGACGCGGCCGCCGCGCACGAGCACGACCGAGTGCTCCTGCAGGTTGTGCCCCTCGCCCGGGATGTAGGCGGTGACCTCGGCGCCCCCGGAGATCCGCACGCGCGCGACCTTGCGCAGCGCCGAGTTCGGCTTCTTCGGGGTCGTCGTGTAGACGCGCGTGCAGACGCCGCGCCGCTGCGGGGCGGCGGTCTTCTTCTTGCGCCCCTTGCCGGTCTTCAGGCCGGGCGTGGAGAGCTTCTTCGGCTTGGGCGTGCGGCCCTTGCGGATGAGCTGGCTGGTCGTGGGCATGCGACGGGGGAGAGTAGCAGCGAGCGGCGGGCTCAGGCTGCGGCCGGGACCGCGGTCAGGGCCGCCTCCGGCGGCGTGTACTCGCGGCCCTGGTCGTCGGCGACCGGCTGGTAGGTGACCTTGCCGGCCGCGACGTTCAGGCCCTTCATGAAGCCCGGGTCGCTGTCGAGCGCCGAGTGAACGCCGTGGTCGGCGAGCTTGATGACGTACGGCATCGTCGCGTTGGTGAGCGCCCACGTGCTCGTGATCGGCACCGCGCCCGGCATGTTGGCGACGCAGTAGTGCGTGATCCCGTCGACGACGTACGTGGGGTCCGAATGGGTCGTGGGCCTGGAGGTCTCGAAGCACCCGCCCTGGTCGATCGACACGTCCACGAGCACCGCGTGCGGCTTCATCAGGCCGAGCTGCTCGCGCGTGACGACGTGCGGGGCCTTGCCGCCCTTGACGAGCACCGCCCCGATCACGAGGTCCACGTCCGACAGGCGCTGCTCGATCTCCAGCGTCGAGGCGAAGCACGTCGAGGCCAGCCAGTTCATCTGGTGCTCGAGCTCGCGCAGCCGGTCGATGCTGCGGTCGTAGATGTAGACCTCCGCGCCCATCCCGAGCGCGACCTGCGCGGCGTTCTGCCCGACGACGCCGCCGCCGATCACCATCACGCGGCCCGCTGCGACGCCCGGCACGCCGCCGAGCAGCAGCCCGCGCCCCCCGAGCGGCTTCTCGAGCATGAAGGCGCCGGCCTGCGTGGCGATCTTCCCGGCGATCTCGCTCATCGGCGCGAGCAGCGGCAGGCGCCCGCGCGTGTCCTCGACCGTCTCGTAGGCGATGCAGGTCGCGCCGCTGTCGATCAGCCCCTGCGTGAGCTCGGCGTCCGGCGCCAGGTGCAGGTAGGTGAAGAGGAGCTGCCCGTCGCGCAGGCGGGCGACCTCCTCCGGCTGGGGCTCCTTGACCTTGACGACCATGTCCGAGTCGGCGAACACCGAGTCGGCGTCCGGCACGATCCGCGCGCCCTGCGCGGCGAAGTCCGCGTCGGGGATCGCCGACCCTTCGCCCGCGCCGGCCTGCACGAGCACCTCGTGCCCATGCCTGGCGAGCTCGCGCGCACCCGACGGGGTGAGCGCCACGCGGTACTCGTCGGTCTTGATCTCGGTGGGAACGCCAACCTTCACTTTGGGCCTCGCAGGTGGTCGGTGGTGGGCAGGGCGCCCGCGGTCATGAGGCGAGCTCTCGCTGGACGGGCTGGACGATCTCACGGCCGCGCAGGGCGAGCCAGAACTCGATGCGGTCGCGCGCGGAGCCGAGGTCGCGACCGGTGAGCTCCTCGATCTTGCGGATGCGGTAGCGCAGCGTGTGGCGATGGCAGTACAGCCGGCGCGCGGCCGACTCCCACTGGCCGTTGCACTCGATGAAGGCCTCGAGCGAGCGCATGAGCTCGCCGCCGTAGTGCCCCTCCCCTTGCTCGATGGGGCCGAGCAGTGAGTCGCAGTACAACCGCAGCGCCTCGGAGTCCTGCAGCGAGAGCAGCAGCTGGAAGGAGCCGAGCTCGCGGTAGGTGGCCACCCTCGCCGAGGCGGCCGTGCGCCCGTCGGCCCGCCCGCCGTTCGCGGCGCGATGGCCGTTGGCTGCCGGCTCGGTCGCGCCCGAGAGCTCGTGCGCCTCCAGCGCGAAGCGCGCCTCGTGGTAGCTCTCGCGCACGCGCCCGGCGGCGACGGCGCGGCCGGCGCCGGCGGGCGGGCGGGCGCCGGTGGACTCCGCGACGCGAGCGGTGATCCGCTCGCAGAGCTCGAACAGCTCGTCGTCGAGGTAGCCGGGCATGAGCGCGCAGGCGAAGCGGCCGTGCTGGGCGACCAGGCCGCTGACCGCCTCCGCGCGCAGCGCCTCGCCGAGCGCGGTCTCGCAGCGTTCAAGCGCGCGTTCCCCTGGCGCGAGCACGAGCGTGGTCGCGCGCCCGCCGAGCCCGAACGGCGCGAGCCGGCGCGCGAGCTCCGCGCCCTCGAGGTCGCCGGCGATCGCCGCCGACAGGATGTCGCCCGCCAGGCGCCGCTCGGTGGTGTCAGCGACGCGCCCGCGCAGCAGCTCGAGCGCGATGACCGTGACGGCCTGGTGGAGGATCAGGCGGTCGATCTCCGCCAGACCGCCGCCGTCCTTGGCGGCGATCAGCCAGGCGTCGGGCACGCCGGCGTCCGGGGAGTCGGGCGAGCCGACGGGCAGCGCGAGCCCGCGCGCCGCGAGGTCCGGGTGCGACGGGACGAAGCCGCGAGCGTCCCCGCGGCGGGCACGCTCGCGCAGCTCGGCGGCGAGCGCGTCGACGATCCCCGGGGGCGGCTCGCGGCGGAAGGTGTGCCGGGCGAGCAGCTCGCCGCGGCCGTCGAACACGAGCGCGGGGCCGCCGATCAGGGTCGACAGGGCGGCGACGATCGCCTCCAGGCCGCGCTCGCTGAGGACGATCCGCTGCAGGCGCTCCTGCGCGGCGATCGAGCGCTGCAGCAGCGCGTACTGCTCGTTGACCAGGCGCGTGAATGCCTGCTCGGTGACGGCGATGAACGGCAGGTCGTACGGGATCTCGACGAGCGGGAGCTCGCGCTCGGCCGCCGCCTCGGCGAGCGCGCGCGGGACCTCCGGGTGCGCGAACCCGGTGCCGAACCCGACGCCCGCGAGGCCGTGGTCGGCGAGCGTGGCGATGAACTCTCGCTGGCGTTTGGGGGTGTCAAGGGCCATCCCGGTGGTGAGCAGCAGCTCGCCGCCGGACAGCCACGGGGTCGGATCCGCGAGCTCGGAGATGTGCACCCAGCGCACGGGGGCGCCGAGGTTCGTCTCGCCGGCGATCACCCGGACGTCGAGGTCGCCGAGCACGTCGCGGACGGTCAGCATCCCCGGCATGGGAGCTAGTGGCCCTTCCCGGAGCGTTGGGCCGGGAACGCCGCGGCGGCGGCGCCGTCAGGCAAGGACGCAGGATCGGTGCAATGCCGGGGGCATTGCCCGATCCGAGGACGCCGCGTGACGGTGATCGCCGTCCGGCGCTCCCGGTCAGATGTTCCGGGAAGGGCCACTACCGGGCCATCCGGCGCGAGGCCTCTTCGAGGACGGGGCGCAAGGCGACCTCGATCTCCTCGAACTGCTCGGGCCCGGCGATGAGCGGCGGCGCGAACTGGATGACCGGGTCGCCGCGGTCGTCGGCGCGGCAGATGAGGCCGCGGTGGAAGAGCTCGCCGCTGAGGTACCCGCGCAGCAGCTCCTCGGCCTCCTCGCCGCTAAATGTCCCCTTCGTCTCGCGATCCTTGACGAGCTCGATCGCGTGGAAGTACCCGGCGCCGCGGACGTCGCCGACGATCGGGATGTCGCGCAGCGACTCGAGCATCGCGCGTAGGTGGCCCTCGTGCTCCTGGACGTTCTCGAGGACGCCCTCCTCCTCGAAGGCGCGGATGTTCGCGAGCGCGACCGCGGCGGCCATCGGGTGCCCGCCGAAGGTGAAGCCGTGCGCAAAGGAGTTGTGGTGCTCGAGGAACGGCTCCATGACGCGGTCGGAGGCGATCATCGCCCCCATCGGCGCGTACGAGGAGGTGAGGCCCTTGGCGGTCGTGATGATGTCCGGCTGGTAGCCGTAGCGCTCGGCGCCGAACCACGTGCCCAGGCGACCCCACGAGCAGATGACCTCGTCGGAGATGAAGAGGACGTTGTACTCGTCGCAGATCTCGCGGACGCGCTCGAAGTAGCCGGCCGGCGGGGTGAAGCAGCCGCCGGCGTTCTGCACGGGCTCGAGGATCACCGCGGCGACGGTCTCGGGGCCCTCGAACTCGATGCGCTCGGCGATCGCCTCGGCGAGGTTCTCGGCGCCGTAGCCGGGCGGCAGGCGGTAGAGGTTCGTGTTCGGCACGTGGCAGCCGCCGGGCGTGAACGGCTCGAACGGCGCGCGCAGCCCGGTGACGCCGGTCGCGGTGAGCGCACCGAGCGTCGTGCCGTGGTAGGCGATGTTGCGCGCGATGACCTTCGTCTTGTTGGGATTGCCGGTGAGCTTGTGGTACTGGCGCACGACCTTGAGCGCCGTCTCGACCGACTCGCCGCCGCCGGAGGTGAAGAAGACGCGGTTGAGGTCGCCGGGCGTCAGCGAGGCGATCTTGGCGGCAAGCTCGATCGCGCGCGGGTGCGCGTAGGACCAGGTCGTGAAGAAGCCGAGCTCCTTGGCCTGGTCGGCGCCGGCCTGCGCGATGTCGGTGCGGCCGTGGCCGATGTTCACGCAGAAGAGCGCGCTGAGCGCGTCGAGGTAGCGGTTGCCGTGCTCGTCCCACACGTAGCAGCCGTCGCCGCGCACGATGATCGGCACCTCGGCGCCGCGGTCGTAGGCGCCCATGCGGCTGAAGTGCATCCACAGGTGCCGCTTGGCGAGTTCCTGCAGCTGCTCGGACTCCGTCTCAGGCGTCGTCGTCGCCATCCTGCCCTCTCCGTTCTCCACTTCGTCAGATCGCATACACGATCTGGACAACTCCTGGCCAATCTAGCGGGGCACACCGGGCCCGACAAGGCACATTGGAGGGGTCCGCGGTTGTCCATCTCGGCGAATCACGCACCCCCTCTACGACGAGCGTCCCGCACGGCCCGGTATGGGCGGCAGCGCGGGACGTTCGGGC
>Ga0335071_10000714_pt1 | contig 36060 bp, 30 predicted proteins | sample Lox_Sample_15_FD_206724 | JGI IMG/M metagenome (GOLD analysis project Ga0335071, IMG submission 206724) | Soil microbial communities from Loxahatchee National Wildlife Refuge, Florida, United States - Lox_Sample_1.5 | ecosystem: Environmental > Terrestrial > Soil > Wetlands | place: USA...
TGGTTCCCCGCTCAGGGCACCATCCAACTATAGGAGCCATTGCTCATCGCCTCTGTCGCCTTATCCGGCTGATTCTCCATCGGGCAGTCCGTTATGAAGAACGCGGCCCCTCCGTGAGCCAAACGTCACAAGCGCAGCGTAGGCGGAAGATGATCCGGGAACTGCAAAAACCAGCCTGTCGGGTTGAACCATTGTGTGTTGCTGCAAATGCTCCAGCACCAGCACAATGAATTTCGACCCAGCCTGTGAAGCCATGCCGACGAGTCCTTCATTTTTCCCCTCCGCGCGGACTCGAGTCGGCGCGGCAACCGCAAAATAGACTTTTCCAGCAGCCTCTTCAGTCCTGCCGGTCGGCCCTCACAATCACTGGGCTTTAGCACTTGCGGACACTCGGCCTTCACACAACGGGATTAGGACTCATTTGTCGGCGGAGGAACTACCTCGCCTTTTTCTTCGCCAACCGCCTGGCGACGCATCTTTTCTTCAAAGGCGAGGCGCTTGCGCTTAGGGTGAGCCACGGGTTGCCACTTGCCGGTGTAGGTGTGGCAGCGCTCGCCGGGCTTGGCTCCACATTCAGGACATTCGAAGTCGATGGCGTTCATGACGCTAGTTTAAGGCCGGATTCCGCTCGGCCTGCATCTCGTTTTTGCATGAGTGTCATTGTAGGAACGTATCGGATCGCCAGTTTTATTTTGCTACCCAGGCCGCCCGCGGAGTCCCGCTCTTGGTTGGAGCCCCGCTTCGCAGTGCATTAAACCCGGACTGGAACCCACCGGCTTCAGCCGCTCAGCTGATTCATCCGCCTCGCGCGAGCCCGCCGGACGACACTGTCTGCGGCGTGGGCGCCAGATCCTGTTGTGCTACAAAGCGCGCTGCCACATTGCAATCGGACGGAGCGCAAATGCCAGCCCCCGGGGTGAAACAATCGCAGCCCGGCGCCCGAGCCCCGCCGGTACTGGGAAACGAATTCGAACCCGCTCAGGGAGGATGCAGCTTCGTAACCGTCTCTTACGCGCACGCCTGAAATCACGCCCGGGCTCCGCCGCCATTCGTCTCGAGCCCTCTAACTGCGGAAAGTAGGAACGAGTCGGGATTCGTGACCACCCGATCCACCCGGTCAAAAGAGGGTCGGACGGGACAGCTGGCAATGGTGGTCATCCGTCATCGCGGCCTTTCGCAAAAGCTCGACGTTTGCCAACGGAAAATGCGTGCCACGGGATATGGGGGCCGCCTGCCGGTTCTCTTATTGCTTGACCCGGTTCGCGGTGAAGTGAATCGGCGAATGGGACTCAATGCTGCTGTCGGTCACCATGGTGAATTCGATGGTGTCGCCTTTCACAGTGCCTTTGTAGTGGTGCTTGTCTTCGTAGGTTTTGTCGTCGCCCGACATGCTCACCAGACTCTTTGTCGTGAAACTGATTCGGTCACCGCCGATCTTACCGTTCCATATAGGAAGACCCTTCCCCCTGCCGGCTCCGAGAAATCCGGCGGTTCCAGACAGCTCCTGGCCGTCAACTTCGAAATCAAACCGCTCGTGGTAGGAATCTCCCCAATCGTATTTCACGGTAGCCTCCCATTCACCGGCGACGTTTGCCGCAGGCGCTGGTGTAGCGCCCTTGTGGCGCTGAACGAGCAGCCAGAGAACACCCCCTAGCACTGCGAGAGCCATGAGCAACGCAGCTAAGAGCCGCTTCAGCTTTGCCCCTTGCGGCACAAACCCGGTAGCGTGCAGCGTGCGGTGGAGGACATCGGTCAGGGCTTTTACATCGGCATGGAAACTCGTATCGCGGATTTCCACCGCCTGCCTCTGGCATAAGGGTTGCAAGTTGGGGGGCAACTCATCCGGGCGCGGCAAAGTCGCTCCGCCCACCAGCACCGGAATCACGCGAATGCCGCGCTCCAAAGCCTTCGCGATCTCCACCCGCACAAAATCATGCGGGTTATCCAGCCTGCGTCCTCCACTGGGCTCAGTCACCGATAGCCAATCGCTGCCGATCACGGCCAGCAGAGCATCCGAAACGTCGAGATTCCGGTCGATGACTGTGACGAAGTTATCGCCACCCTTAATGTCGTCGACATCCATGAAGGTGTTTTCTGGACCGAACTCGGTGCTGAGGATGTCGAACAAGCGGCCGGCATAGGCGGCACTGTCTTCGCGGCGGTAGCTGATGAATACTCCGGGCAAGGTTACGCCTCGTTCGGACAGAATAGTCGAATTGTAGACTTCGAAGTTGCCAACAGCCCGGGAAGGCCTCGTACAGCGGGTTTGCCGGCGCCAGGCAAGCGGCCAGCCGCGTAGGCGTGTTCGCGCAAAACGAGTCCTTCGACTCGGACGCGCGTCTTTTGGCGGGGTCCTCGCTCAGGATGACACCATCATGGGAAATTGGGGTAATGTAGCATCGCGGAAGGGAGCGAGGTCGTGCGGCCATGGCGAATCCTGAACATCTGGCGATTCTCAAGCAAGGGGTTGGGAATTGGAACAAGTGGCGGCACGATCACTCAGATGTGAAACCTGATCTGAGCAGATCGAATCTCCAAGAAGCGAGTCTTCGGGGCGCGAACCTTACCAGGGCCGACCTCGCCGGGGCCAATCTCGCGGTGGCGGACCTGACCGCCGCGCAACTCATGTCGGCTAGTCTTAATCAAGCTGACCTCACTGGTGCGGACTTGACTTGGGCCAACCTCTTTGGCGCAAACTTCGGCGATGCTAACTTACAGGGGACAAACCTATTGGGTACGGTAATTGCCGGCACATATCTAGCCGGCGCAGATTTCACCGAGGCAGACATGTGGCAAGCGAGCCTTGCCGATTTAGATTTGAGCGCCGTGAAAGGACTTGAGTCTGTTCATCATCTTGGCCGGTCGACCATAGGTATCGACACCATTTACGCATCACAGGGGAAGATTCCCGAAGTCTTTCTGCGCGGGTGTGGGGTGCCGGAGGAGTTTATTACCTACATCGGGTCGATGGTGGGGCGTCCGATTGAGTATTACTCGTGCTTCATCAGCTACTCGACCAAAGACCAGGCGTTTGCCGACCGGCTGTATGCCGACCTGCAAGCCAAGGGCGTGCGGTGCTGGTTTGCTCCGCACGACATGAAGCCGGCGCGCAAGATTCATGAGCAGATTGACGAAGCCATTCGGATGCATGACAAGCTGTTGCTCATTCTGTCGGAGCACAGCATGACCAGCAATTGGGTGGGAACGGAGATTGCCAACGCGTGTGAGCGCGAGTCGCGCGAGAACAAGCAGATGCTGTTTCCCATCACTCTCGTTCCGTTTGAGAAATTGAAGCAGTGGAAGCTGTTTGACGCCGAACGGGGAAAGGACTCGGCGCGAGAGATTCGGGAGTATTACGTTCCGGACTTCAGCGGGTGGGGCAGCGACCACGCGGGGTATCAGAGAGAGTTTGAGAAGCTGGTCGCCGCGTTGAAGGCAGGAGCGAGTGGTGGTTAGAAAGCTTGGGTGGGCACACGGCGCTGGCGTCGCCAATTGCCCGGTGCCCCGGTTTCACGCCTTCCGGGGGCGCTAACCCGGGCAGGAGTTCCCGAACCCACCGGCAAATACGCATGGCAATTCATCACTACGTATCCACCCCGACGCGCCAGCCCGACGGACGGCACAAGCTCCGGCGAGAGTGCATGGCGAAGAACCAATCCGCGCGCTCCGCATTCGCCTGTCCGATGCCTCCTGGCCGTTCTCCCGCACGTTGATCTGTGATCACCGTCACCGTCGAACCATACAAGGTCAAATACAGTGTGTGGCCATCCCAGGGATCGAACCCACAAACACAGCATTCGGGCCCAGACATCTGGTGGGATTTCGGGGTGAGTCTTATGACAATCATGGTTGGCTCCAGCTCGCGCTCCAGCAAGTTCACCCGCAGCTCTGATGCGGAAAGCATCTGCAACTCATGCCTCGCCACGTTGAAGGCAAGTCGCTCGCTGCCCCTTGACGTCGCCGAAGAGATCCATTCCGATCTCTGCCTGGCGACCAACGACTCTCCCTTCGACTTGCTTCTTTCGTAGATTGCAGTCGCAGGCAGCTGGGAGGTCAGATTTCCCCGTCGTTTCGTCTTGAGTGAGACCGATCAACCCGACCGGTTTTATGCGAACCACCGAAGGTGAAGCGCGAAAAACGCTCAGCGCCCAACTGGCAACTGCGTCTTCACGGCATCGCCGGCACGTCCTCGCGATGAAGGTACTTGCGGCATTCTTCCGGAGTCAGGTTCCGCGTCACCCGGCTCCGCGCCACCTGCATCAGCAGCTCGATATCCATCGCATATTGTCGTACCGTCCGGTCCACCCCTCCCGCCGCCAGGCGTTTTCCATCCGGACTCCACGCTACGCAGGTCACCACATCTCGGTGGTCGGAGAACGTCACCCTCTCCTCACCTGTCGTCACGTCGAAGACTCTGACGCGCGTTTCCACGTCCCGTTGCCCGCTCAGCACTCCCTGAGCCATCTCGCCGCCGCCGGAAATTGCCAGGTACTTGCTGTCCGGGCTCCACGCCAGCGTGGTCACATAGTCTCGATGCCCGGCGAAGACGCGCGGCTTGCCTCGCCAAGCAACGTCCCACACTCGCGCCCTCCCTTCGAGGTCTCCTGCTGCCAACTTCCTTCCGTTCGGGCTCCACGCAACCACTGCAATCCGGGCCTTCCCTCGCGCCAGCACGAACATCTGTTTTCCGCTCCCTGCCTCCCACACCCGAACCGTCCCATCCAGGCTGCCGGTGGCGAGCATTTTGCTGTCGGCACTCCACCCGATTGCGTGTACAAAGTCCTTGTGACCCCGCATCGTGGTGACTTCCTTCCCAGTTGCTGCCTCCCAAATCCGCGCCGTTTTGTCCCTGCTCGCGGTGGCCAGCCACGCGCCATTCGCGCTCCACGCTATGTTGTTCAGCAGATCGCTGTGCCCCTTCAGAGTCGCCACCACTTCACCAGTTTTCACATCCCACACCTTTGCGACATGATTGTCATCGTTCGCCCACGCGGCACTGGCAAGCCGCAGGCCATCCGGGCTCCAAGCCACGGCGCGCACCACCCCTTCGTGTCCACCCAACGTGATTTGCTCCTCACCCGTTGCGGCGTCCCATATCTTCACCATGTCATCCCAACCGCCCGTTGCCAGCCGCTGCGAGTCCGGGCTCCATGCTACCGTCGTGATCTTTTCCTTGTGGCCCCGCAACATCGGCAGTTCGCCCTCCATCTTCTCCCGCCATATCTGCACCGAGCCGTCCGCGCTGGCCGTGGCGACACAATCCGACGCTGGACTCCATGCCACCTGTTCCACTCGCCTCTCGTGCCCGCGTAATTGCATCGTCGCCGTGCCCAGCTTCGGGTCCCAGATTTCCACCTGACCGAAGTGCGTCGCCGTCGCCAGACGCTCCCCATCCGGACTCCACGATGCATCCGTCAGGTAACTTCCTTGCGCCGCCAGCGTGCGAACCACCTTTTTCCTCTTCTTGCTTGTCACCTCCCACACCTTGGCGACATTCGTCGAATCGTAGTTGACAAAGGCTCCGCCGCTCAGCAGCAGATACCCGTCGCCCGGGCTCCACGCCACACTGTTCACCCCCAGCGTGTCGTTGACGTAAGTGTTCAGTAGTTTTCCCGTGGCGGCTTCCCAGATCTTCGCCGTATCGTCTTGCGCCCCTACCGTCGCCAGATACCGGCTGCCGTTGCTCCAGGCCACGCCGTCAACCCGCTTGTGGGCGCGCAATCGTCTCATCAGCTTCCCGGTTTTGGCGTTCCACAACCGTGCGTCCTTGCTTCCCGTCGCGATACGCAAACCGTCGCTCGACCACGCTATGCAGTACACAACGGAATCATGCCGCAGTGTCAGTTGCGCACGGCCCGTGTCGACCTCCCACACCCTGGCCCGTTGGTCTCTGCCGGAAGACGCCAATCTCAGTCCGTCCGGGCTCCACGCCACCCCCGTCGTTCCGCCTCGGTGACCGTTCAGCGCAATCACTCTCTTGCCCAACTTCGCATCCCACACCTCTACTCGGTCTTGGTCGCTGCCGGTCGCGATCCGCCCACCATCCGGGCTCCACGCTACGCACGAGAAGGCTGTCTTCGGCTGTCGGATCGCCACTCTTACATGCGAGCGTTCAATGGCCTCGTGCAACGCGGCCTCTGCTTCCGGAATCACCCTGCCATCTCGCTTCTGCGTCGCGCCAACGGCATGCATCGCCAGCAATATGCTGCGCTCAGGGTCTTCCTCCAGACTCTGCACCGAGGATGCGACCAGTTCGCGCGCCACCGCCACGCGCCTCGATCGTTCCGCCGCTCTGCGTTGCCGTTCTTTCTCTTTCGTCAGTCGTGTGAGTCGCCGAATCTCGCTCGTTTCCCAAGCCTCACTCGCCCGGATGTATTTCTCATGCAACCGCGTCGGTTGCGTGGACTGGATGCTCGCTGCCTTCTCCAGCCATCCCACGGCCTCAGCCAGTTCTTGCCCATGCAGCAGATACCCGCTCTCACCATGGTTCATTTCCCATTGCATCGCCCGCAGTCCCAATTGCGTGCGCTTCCTCTCCCACTCCAGATCGGCATTCAGCGCCGCCTTCAACTTTTGCAACGTCCGCCGAAAACCGAGCTCCGGATAAACAATCCATTGAATCTCCCCTAATCCGGGGAACAGCTCCTTACGCTCCACCTGGTGGTAAAGGATGGTGATGATTCGCTTGCCCTTGCTTACCGCCCGCGCCACTTCCTGCTTGCACATCGCCGAACCCAGCGAGTCCGGGCTGACCAGGAAGACGAAATTGTCGGCGGCATCGATGGCATCGAAGATCTCCCGCCGCCATTGCGCCGAATCCGGAATGCTGCGCCAGTCCATCCAGGTTTCGCGCTTGGACTTCTCCAGTGCCGTATGCAGATCGCGCGCGAATCCCTGGTCCGTCCGCGCATATGAGATGAACACCTCGGCCATGACCGCCCCAGCCTGTGGTTTTGAGGTACCGCGAATCCTAGCACGGGTCGCGTCCAAAACGCGCGGCCCGCCTCACCGCCTGGGCCGAATACTACCCTTGCGCATCTTCTTCTAGCCGTCTGGCCGCTGAGCTTGGGGCCTGTCCCTATTCGCAATGGATTGGTATCAGCACACGACTCCACAGGCCTCTGCAAAACTCGCTTCCGGCTGTGCTTGGAAGGGGACACGGCTTTACCCGCCGCGGCGGGCTGAAAAATTCTCTTGAGCGACTGCTTCGTATCAGGGCATGACTTCAGTCACGCCGCACGTCGTTGAAAATGCGGTCCGGCTTTAGCCGCTGTGATTGCTTGCCACGCCCGAATCGGCTTTTTTCAGCAACCTCTTCAGCCTTGGCCGGTTTTAATCAGGCACAACCGGATGCCCCATCCTTTCCCGTCTTTTGGAATAGGGTGGATATCGTAGTCTGCTGTTCCACACGATTCGTTCTTGCGGGCTGGAAGCGCCACCCCTTAGCGGCTGTTACGAAGCTCGGCACATGTTGCCGACGGTGGATCATCGGGTGCAAAATCCAGTGCCGCAAGCACGGAACAAACGTAGCCCGGGTCGTCAGACCCGGGCTACTGTAAATTTCATGTGAGCCCCTTTAGCAGGTTGCTGAAAAACTCCGTTTCAGCGACCGATTCGTATCAGGGTGCGGCTTCAGCCGCACCGCAAACGATTGAAAATACCTTCGGGCTTTAGCCCCGGTGATCATTTCTCGCGCTGAAACTGAGTTTTACAGCAGCCCCTTTAGGGGCGGCACTGTTTCGTAACAACCTCGTCAGTCCGCGCTAACCAATCAGAAACTTCATTCCACCCTGCCGGAGGCTTGCGCGCAGGCGAAGCCGCAGCGCACAGAAACCCGTCCGCCTCGCTTCTCTCTCTGCCTCTGTGGTGAATTGCCCCTGTTTTTCTGACAACTGACAACCGACCACTGACAACTAATCCAGCAGCACGCTCGGATTCTTCTTTGCAATATGCAGCAATTTCAGCGTCGCTTGTCGCGGCGCGCGAATCCCTTGCTCCCAGCTCTCCACCGCATTCGAGCTCACGTTCAGCAGCCGCGCCAGCAACGCCTGGCTCGCGTTGAGGCGTTCCCGCAGGGCGCGGATATCGGCCGGCTTCATCGGCTTGGGGCGTCCGGGCAACTCGGCTGTCCGCAAATCCACCCCACCCTTCGAGGAACTCGCGGTAGCTTCGTGTCGCGCCGCCTTCTTCTTGTCCTTCTTCTTGTCTTTTTCTTTCTTGCTCATGCCTCACCGCCCCAATACCACATTGTGGTAGTACCACAATGTAGGACTTTTTCCTGTGTAACCACAATGGCCGAAAAGTGCCGGAAAAACCAATCGAACTGCCCGCTTTGGGCCCTTGCATGGCGGTTTTCCTGCCCCCGGCCTCGTGGGTGGCCCACATTTCCCCTCGGTTGGAAAATGTGGGATTCCAGTGATTCGCCAAGATACGGAGTGCCCAATCCCTATCCGCGTTTATCCCCGCCATCTGCAGTTGCCTTTTCTTTCCAGTTCCCTGACAACTGACCACCCATAACGAACTGTGTTGTCACTGGCTCGCCGCTACTGGCGGATGAGCACCGGCTTCCCCTTCTCCCCCATCTCGACATATGCCAGCGGCGTCTCATGGTCGTGGGTAAACGCCACCAGCCACTTCTCCGGGATCGCCTCCTGATAAAACCTGTGCCGGCTGGCAATCGAATCCAGCGGATACAGGTCGTACCCCATAACCCATGTCGGATCCAGATGGTTCGTCGTCGGCATCAGGTCCCCCGGATAGCACAACGTCTGTCCCCCACTCCGCACGATCACTGCCTGCAAGTCCCGCGTGTGCCCGGGAAATACCTTTACGGAAATCCCCGGCGCAATTTCCCTGTCTCCATCCAGCAGCACCATCTCTCCGTTCTGAATCAGCGGATCATAATTGTCCGTCAGGTAGCTCACCCGATCGCGCTCGTGCTGTTCGTGCGCATGCTCCACCTCTCCCTTCTGCACGTAATACTTGGCCTTGGGAAAAGTCGCGACCGCCCGGCCATCCTTGTAATGCGTGTTCCAACCGCAATGATCGAAGTGCAGATGAGTGTTGATCACGATGTCGATCTCGTCCGGCGACGCGCCCGCCTCCTCGAAACTCTTCATGAGCAATTCCTGATTCTTGTGGATGCCCCGGCTCTTTTCATTCAGCTTGGAGCCGATGCCAGTCTCCACCAGAACTGTCTTTTTGCCGCCACGGATCAGCAAACAGTTCGTCCCGACCCTCAGCATATTCCGCGCATCGGCTTGTATCCTCTTCTCCCACAGTACCTTAGGCACGACGCCGAAAAACGCCCCGCCGTCGAGCTCATACGTCCCGTCCGACAGCACCGTGATTTCAAAATCTCCAACTGAGACCGTCCGCATCTCTTTTACCCAAGCGCCGCCTACTTTTTAGCTCCTAGCATTTCCAGAATCCTGTCGAAATCCTCCAGCGACTTGTACTCCAGCAGAATTCTTCCTCTGCCATTGCGGTCCGTAATCCTGGCTCGAACACCCAGCGACCGTTCCAGCTCCCGCTCCGCCTCTCGGACGTTGGGATCCACCAGCCGTGCCTTCAATTCCCGCGCCTCCCGCTGCAGATCGGGATCGGGCGGGTGCAATAAGTTGGCCACGGCCTCTTCGGTCTCCCGAACTGACCAGCCTTTCTCCGCCGCCTGCCCGGCAATCTTGATGGTAGCCGCGGGCGAATCCAGCGCCAGCAGCGCTTTGGCATGACCCATACTCAGGCCGCCACCTTTCACATACGCCTGCACCGCTTCCGGCAACCGCAACAGTCTGAGGAAGTTCGCCACGGACGACCGTTCCTTGCCAGTGCGCTGCGAAATCTGCTCCTGGGTCAGCCCGAATTCCCTCCCCAGCCGCTCGAACGCCAGCGCCTGCTCGATGGGGTTCAAGTCCTCACGCTGCAGGTTTTCGATGATGGTCATTTCCATCGCCTGCTCGTTGGAAACCTGGCGAACAATGGCGGGAATGGTGGCCTTTCCCACACGCTGGGAGGCCAGCCAGCGGCGCTCGCCAGCGATGAGCTGGTAGCGCCCACCCGGAATCGCCCGGACGGTAATCGGTTGCAGGATTCCGGTGGCCTTGATGGAGTCCGCCAGCTCCCCCAATGCAAGCTCGTCCACGTGCGCGCGGGTCTGGTATGGGTTGCGGTCGATCAGTTCCACGGAAAGCTGGTGGATGCTGTCGCCATGCGAAGCGGGGGGAGCGGGTGCGGGTGCTTGACTCTGGCGGGAGGGCAGCAGAGTTTCAATGCCCCGTCCCAGCACTTTTCGTTTCTCCATCATGCCTTTTCTCGTGCCTCGATCTATCTTTGCCTTCAACTGCATAACTGGGGTGGCTAGTTCTGGTTGACCTGCGGCCCGGCGAACGCAGCCGGAGGCGCTTCCTGAGGGGTACGGGAGCGGATTTCTTTGGCCAACTGCAAATAGGCTTCGGTGCCGCGGGCGTGCGGATCATACAAAAGACTGGGCTTGCCGTGGCTCGGGGCTTCGGCCAGCCGGATATTTCGCGGAATCGTGGTGTGGCACATCAGGTCGCCAAAAAAGCCGCGCAAATCGGCCGCGACGGATTGCGCCAAATTAGTTCGCTCATCAAACATGGTGATCACTACGCCCTCAACCCCAAGGGCCGGGTTCAGCTCCGATTTGATGCGCTCGATGGTGTCCAACAATTCGGTGACGCCTTCCAGGGCGAAGTATTCGGCCTGCATGGGAATCAGGACAGAGTCGGCGGCCACCAGGGCGTTCAAAGTAAGCAGATCCAAGGCCGGCGGGCAGTCGAGGAGAATGAATTGATAGTCGTCCCGGATGGGATCCAAGGCGTAGCGGAGGCGGAACTCGCGGTGGTCGAGGGGCACCAGCTCAATATTGGCGCCGATGAGATTTTTGTGCGAGGGGATGGCTTGGAGGTGCTCGAGTTCGGTGGGGCAGCGGGCTTCGGCGGCGGTGACTTCGCCCATCAGGAGCTGGTAGGTGCTCATGCGGTGGGGGTCGCGGCCGAAGCCGACGCCGCTGGAAGCGTTGGATTGAGGATCGACATCAACCAAGAGGGTGGGCGCGCCGTGGGAGGCAAGCGAGGCGGCAAGATTGATGGCGGTGGTGGTTTTGCCCACACCACCTTTCTGATTAGCGACTGCGATAACCCTACCCACGATTTTTGCAACCCCGGAGTAGAGACTAGCCCGGGCGTGGGGGGCGGGGCAACGCCCGCAGGTTGTGCAAAGGCAAGTTTTTGGAGGAAAAACTGTGCAATTCTAGCGCAGCGGTGCGGAAGCTGCTGATTCTGTGCCAGCTAGGAGATGTTGTCGTCTGTGAGTATCCCCGGCGCGATTGTTCCACGTGGAACAATATCGATTTCCAAGGGCGGGAAGGAATGTTGGTGGCGCAAGGGCGCAGGCAACGGGCGCCTGAGGCGGTCGGACGCGGTGGAACAGCAAATTGTTCCACGTGGAACAATCGTGTTGTAACACATAATTAGACCTGTGTTTCGCCAAAAATGGCGTCGTGCGCTCATATATATGGATAATCAGCGCCAGAAATGATGGCTGACTCCCACTCAATCGCCAAACTTCCGGGCATTCTACAGCGATTTTCCACCTGAGGTCCCCACTATCGAGTTCGGCTCGCCAAGTATACGATTCGGCCTTGACTGTCGGGAATTACTTGACCATCAGTCATATACCAGCCGCATCTCAAGGCCGAACGTACCTTGGGGAGCTGCGCTTCGCCGATGAGGAGGCAAAGGGTACCGCCGGGCGCGACGAGGCCGACGGCGACGGGGAGGACGGTTTCGAACTTCTCGACGGCGCGGAGGGTGACGATCGCGGCGGCTTTGTCCCAAGCTTCGGCGCGGCCGCAGAAGACTTCGGCAGCGGTTAGCTTTAGAGTACGGAGAACTTCGCGAAGAAAAGTAGCTTTCTTGTTTTGCGACTCGATCAGGGTCAGGGGGATGGCTGGCGTCAGGAGCTTGATGGGGACGCCGGGAAAGCCGGCGCCGGAGCCGATGTCCGACAATGAGGGAGTTATGGCAAGAAGCCCGGCGCGCTGCAGTACGCGCGAGGCGAACAGGGATTCACCGAAGTGGCGGGTAACGATCTGCTCGGGGGAACGGACGGCGGTGAGGTTCATGCGGGCATTCCAACGGAGAAGGAGGTCGAGGTAGGCGTGGAGCTGGTCGAAGAGGGCGGGGGGGACGGTTTCGTCGCCGAGGAAGGGTTGCAAGAGTTCCGCGATGCGGGTGACGGGGAGCATTCCTTCCCAGTTTCAAGTTTCGAGTTTCGACTTTCAAGAGGGAACTGCGGGCCGGACATTGTTCACCGCAGCGAACACAGGGAGCACGGAGGATAAAGGTGCGGGAGCATTGGGGAGGTTGGAAGCGACTATAATGCGGTTTGAGGTTTCGCATGATGACTGTCTTCATCTCTCACTCGCGGCAAAACGCCAGCGCGGCGCTGAGGCTTCACGAGAGGCTGAAACAGCGTGGCCTGCAGCCTTGGCTGGACACGTGCGAGCTGGATCTCGGCGAGGATTGGAACCAACGGGTGGCTGCCGCGATTGAGGGCGCCGGGGCCTTTGTTGTGCTGGTTGGCCCTGACCCCGAACCGGATCGGTCGCAACGCTACGAGTGGGCGCAGATCACCGATCATGAGTTCTACCTCGACGAGAAAAAGCCCATGATTCCGGTCGTCATCGGCGCGGCCGAGATGCCAGGGTTCCTGCGGACGAGGCATGCGCTCAACGTGGACCGATCGTCGATTGATGTTGACAAACTGGCAGAGCAAATTGCCGAGGCGCTGGGCAAGCCCGAGGCCACGATCGATCCCGAAGGACTGAAGCGTGGCCTGGATGCGCGCGAGCAGGCGGTGAAGAGTCTGCAGGATTACTCTCTCGAACTCGAGCGCGAAGACGTGAAGCGCGCGGGTCTGCGCGGTCTGAAGTAATACCGTGCCGGCTTACGAGAAGTCGGTCTTCATCAACTGCCCGTTTGACGAGGACTTCCAGCCGCTGTTTCACGCCATTGTGCTGACGGTTGCCGCGCGAGGCTTCACGCCGCGTTGCGCGTACGAGACGGAAGGCCAGGCCGATCCGCGGATCGTTCGCATCGTGAGAGGACTGGCGGATTCGAAGTACTCGATCCACGATCTCTCCCGATACCAAGGCCAAGGCGCTGAAAACCTGGGCCGGTTTAACATGCCGCTGGAACTGGGCATCGCGCTGGGGATGCGCTTTCTGCAGGAAGGAACCCGAGCCGGGCACAACTGGGTGGCGCTGGTGCCGCAGCAATTTGTGCATCAGAAGTTCATTTCGGACCTGGCCGGGTTCGACCAGCCCGATCACGATCAGACGTCTGCGATGGTGATTCGCAGAGTGGCGGCGTGGCTGAGTTTACAGCCTGATTTCACGCCGCCGACACCGACGGCTAAGATGATCCTCGATGCGTATCCCAGCTTCTGCGTGCGGCTGGATAAAGAGAAGGCAGACTCGCTCGGGACGCTGACGTGGCCTTCCGTCATTAAAAGCGCGCAGGCCGTGGTCAGCGGGATGCCGACGGAGTAGGACAGCGACGGCGCCTGCGCCGCGATCGACCTGTTTGCAGGCATCGCGCGCAGAAAGCAAAGCCTCCGCGTGCGACGGAGGCTTGCAGAAACTGCGGAAACCGGACTACTTTTTCGCTTCGGCTTTGGCGGGTTCGGCCTTGGCGTACTTGCGGCGGAAGCGCTCGACGCGGCCGGCGGTGTCCACCAGCTTCTGCTTGCCAGTGAAGAACGGGTGGCAGGCAGAGCAGATTTCAACGTTGATATCGCCCTTATGGGTCGAACGGGTCATAAATGTGTTGCCGCAGGCACAGTGAACGCGCACCTGGTCGTAAGCCGGATGGATGGCTGCCTTCATGGGACTCCTAACTCGCTGGTTGCAAACCTATATTTTACCGGAATGGCGGGAAATGGGGCAACCGCGCAAGGGTTTTGATTCGGGAGAGGCGGGGATGGATGCAAGGCGGAGTCGCCAGTCGCCGGCTGCCCGTCGCCAGGGAACGGCAAAACACAAATACACGCCAGCAACCGCGACATCGGGTAGGGTCTCAGTTTGAAATTCTGGTTTCGACCCAAGGCGGAGCTGACGAGCCGGCGCGGTCCGTGGGGCGAGTGGCGGGATCAAGCAGGAAGATAGGTCAACCGAACCACGTTCTCGCCAATGAGCTCGCTGGTCACAAGGCGGAGCGGCGGCACGGGGCCTACGAAGAATGGCTGGCCATCGCCCAGCACGATCGGGCGGAGGTAGATTCGATACTCGTCAATGAGACCACGGCCGGTCAGCAGCCCTGCCAGGTTTGGTCCGGCAACGTCAATCTCCCCAACCACCTGGGCCTTCAGCCCACGAATCACGGTCTCGAAGTCATTCGCGACAAGCGTGGCGTTGGGGCCGACCGACTGCAACGAACGCGACACAACCCACTTCGGCTTGCTCCGCCACACTGCCGCGAACTCACGATCCTCGGCGTCCCAATCCGGAAGGTCATCGTCCCAGTAGCGCATGATCTCGTACATCCGGCCACCGTACACCATGCCCGCCAGACCGCGCACATACTCTATGAAGTAGCGAAACAGCGCGGGCGGGGGAGGCCCCATTTTCTGGTGGTCAACGTAGCCGTCCAGGGACTGGTTTAATCCATATACGAGCTTTGCCATGCCAGCAAACCTCCACTCCGGATTTTTCAGAGTAGCATGCGCCGACACGGCGCGGAGGTGAAATTGGCCCGGCTCCGTTTCGTGGCATTGCCGGTGGGGCCGATAGTCAGAGGTCCGCTTTCCACGTAAGGCGGATATTTCAAAGTGAAACACTACCCGAAATCGGATGCGGGCTACTTCTTGTTGACTTGCTTTTTGAGATCGACGCCGGGGGTGAACTTGGCGACGCGGCGGGCGGCAATCTTGAGGACACCGCCGGTCTGCGGGTTGCGGCCATTACGGGCCTTGCGCTGGGAGACGGAGAAGGTTCCGAAGCCGACGAGGGCGACGCGGTCGCCTTTCTTGAGGGCCAGGGTAACGGAGTCGATGAAGCAATCGATGGCGGCCGCAGCAGCGGTCTTGGTGATGCCGGTGGAGGCCGCGATTTTCTCAACCAGATCAGCTTTATTCATAGAGGCTCCCGGGAGTGCATGAAAGCTATGGCGGGAGTATTTAGACGCCAGAAGGGGCGCGTGTCAAGCGAAAGTCGAGGCGGGCGCAGCGTGCTCCCGGGCTGAGGCACAAACGGGCCCGGGAGACTCTGACTACGTCCCGCAGCGGGTAGAGCCGTTTCCTGCAAAGGGCATCATTACGGACGGCCGGAAGGCCGTCACGGGCGAAGCGTGACTTCATGACAGGTAGGCCAGGGCGTTTGCTTTATGAGGGCGAGATGGGAGGCGGTGGAGGATCGACGGCCATACCAAGCTTCTGACCGAGCTCAGTGAATCTTTCGATCCACGCCCGGGAGTCAGGAGTGGCTTCGGAGGCAACGACGGGATAAACGTGTTCCAGGAGCTGGTAGTAGATGTTCTGGACGTGCGAGAGGTCGACTTCGAAAGGCAGGGAATGGACAAGGTCCACGGCGAGATTGAAGCGGTGGAGCAGCTCGCCGCGCGGCCGGATGGCGAGGTCGTCGGCCATGCGGCCGAATCGCTGCTTGAGGGCGTAGGCCAGCCAGGCGGAGTCCCACTGAATGTTTTCGCGGGCAGCGGAATCGAGCAGGCGGCGGATGCGTTCGACGTTAAGCTCGTCGGCCATGAATTCTTTGCGCAGGCTGGTGTTGAGGACGAACTCGGCCGTCTGGTGGAGCATTTTGGGCAAGGGCGCGCCGACGCCACTGAAGAAGGCCATCAGCGGCGCGTGGCGCTCGTAGATGAGACGGTAGGAGGCTTCCACCTCGTCCATGGTGGAGCCGAGCAGGCGGCTGACGACTTTCTGGCGCTCGTCGCGGAAAAGCGACTTGAGGGTGTAGGTGTTGCTGCCGAAGCTGCGGTCGAGCTGGCGAACGACGTGGGCAAGATCGGAGTCGCGGAAGGCGTCGCCGATTTCGCGAACCAGGGTGCGGAAACCGGCGTCGTCGACGTAGCGGGCTACGCCCGCGGTAATGTTGTGATCGCCGAGATGCAGCACGCCGTAGCTGAGGTCGCGGCGCTTGCGGGTTAATCGAGAACGCACATGACAGGCGGCGAGGGCCATGTGGGCGTGGCCGGAGTCAAGGCGGACCTCGTCGATAGTGCGAATGTCGTAGGCGCGGGCGAGGTCGCGGTCGCCTTCGAGGTGATACATGGCCGAGATGGCGTGATGCGCGGCTATGTCGTAGAGGTCGACCTGGGCGGGCTTCACGAAGCGGTCGAAGACCTGGGCGCCGTCGCCGTATTCGGGCAGGTTGCTCTTGGCCGATTGAAGCAGCTCGCGGAAGGTCTGCTCGTGGTGGTCGGGAAAAAGGCGCTGGGCGAGTTGCAGGGTGCGCCCCGCATACATGATGACCTGCACGCTTTCAAGGCCGGAAATTTCGTCGAAGAACCAGCCGCAACTGGTGTACATGAGCATGGCATGGCGCTGCATTTCGAGCAGCGACATGAGGGTCACGATTTCGTCCTGGGTGAGAGTGCGGCGGGCATGGGCAGCGAGGAATTGGTCGAGTGCGGCATCGCTGCGGTCGAGGACAATGTCGATGTATTGGTCGCGCGCGAGCCAAGGGTCGGGGAGAAACTCGGCGGCTTTCTGCTCAAAGGGTTGGATGAGGCTGTCGCGCAGGTGGTCGAGGGCATTACGCAAGGGGGCGCGCCAGGATTGGTTCCAGCCGGGCTTGCCACCGGAGTTGCAGCCGCAGTCGGTGTTCCAGCGGCCAATGCCGTGGGAACAGCTCCAGGCGGTGTTTTCGACGATCTCGACTTCGTGGGTGGGGGGATTGATGGTGAGGTATTCGCCGTAGTTGGTAAGCTGCGCGAGCTTTTTGGTCTCGATGTGATGCAGGGCGTAGGAGAGCGCCATCTCGCCCTTGGCATGATGATGGCCGTAGGTTTCGCCGTCGGTGGCGATGTGCAAGAGCTGCTTCCAGGTGCGTTTGTCAGAGAAGCCGCTGATGAGCCGGTTGGCAAAGCGCTCACCGTCTGAGAGCAAGCCTTCGAAGGCGACGGCGCGGGAGATGGGGCCGTCGTAAAAGAGCAGGCTGATGCTGCGGCCGGACGGGAGGCAGCAGATGTAGGGGCGGGTCGGGTCGATCTTGCCGCCTTCCACGTTCTTGAACTGGGGAGTGGCGATGCGGCGCTCGGCTTTTGCCTGGGAGGGCGCGAGTACGGAGAATTTGATGCCGTTGGCGGCAAGGACTTCGAGGGTCTCGATGTCGGCGGCGGTCTCGGCAAGCCACATGCCCTCGGGTTCGCGGCGGAAGCGAGTCTGGAAGTCGCGGATGCCCCAGATGACCTGGGTTTGTTTGTCGCGGCGGTTGGCCAGGGGCATGATCATGTGGTTGTAGACCTGTGCGATGGCGGAACCGTGGCCGGAGAAGCGCTTCTGGCTGTCGCTGTCGGCGTCGAGAATGGCCTGGTAGGTGTCAGGGGAGCGGTCGGCCAGCCAGGAGAGCAGAGTCGGGCCTACGTTGAAGCTGATCCGCGAATAGTTGTTGACGATGCGGATGATGCGGTTGTCGGCGCCTAGAATGCGCGAGTTAGCGTTCGGCGCATAACACTCGGCGGTGATGCGCTCGTTCCAGTCGTGGTAGGGGAAAGCGGAGTCCTGCTGCTCAACGATTTCGAGCCAGGGATTTTCGCGCGGCGGCTGATAGAAATGACAGTGAATGCAAAGATATCGATCCATAGGATTTTCATGCGGAATATGAAGGAGATATGAATTCGGAGGGAGTAGTGTACTGCGCGCGGCGCAGGAGGGCAATGAGGCGGAGTGCAACTAACGTGGCAGACAGGCAATTGGGTGTGAGGTAATGAGTTACTGATTACGTTCGACAGCAAGAGAGATTGTGCGGCTGCGCGACGGTTGGTCGCTTCGCGCAGGATTTCGCCTGCCGGCTCGCGCTTTGCTCACGCCGGGAAAACGGCTGAAGTTGCGCGAGCGTGGATTGGGCAGTAGAGTCGAGTTCGGAATTCTTCAGCATGGTTGAGGCAAACATGTCCGGCGAGCCGGCATGCCCGATTTGTGGGGGCACGGGCTGGCGCCAAATAACGCGCAACGGCGAGCGCGCGGTAACGCGCTGCGAGTGCCGAAGGACGGGGCGGGCGGAGCGACTGCTGAGGGCGGCGAAGATTCCTGCGAGATATGAGCACTGCGAGCTGGGGACGTTTCAATATGACTCGGCGGATGCGGTGTTGAGCAAAGCGCATTTGGCGGCAGGACGGTTTGTGGAAGAGTATCCGGTGGAGAAAACTGGATTACTCTTCGTAGGCTCTGTCGGGGTGGGCAAGACGCATCTCGCTGTGGGGATTCTGAAAGCTCTGATTCGCGACAAGGGCGTGCCGTGTTTGTTCTGCGATTATCGCGAGCTACTGAAGTCGATCCAGAATTCCTATAACCCGTCGGTACAGGCGACGGAGATGCAGATTCTACAACCGGTATTCGAAGCGGAAGTGCTGGTGATCGACGAGTTGGGTGCGGTGCGCAGCACGGAGTGGGTGTTTGACACCGTGAACTACATTCTGAACAGCCGGTACAACGACAATCGGACGACGATCATCACGACGAATTTTCCGGACAAGCCGGAACAGGATGGGCTGGATGATAGTTCGTCGATCAGCCAGTCGGCGGCGGCGAAGGCGGCGCGGCGGGAGACGCTGGGAGACAGGATCGGAGAGCGGATGCGCTCGCGGCTGCATGAGATGTGCAAGAAGGTCGAGATGGAAGGGCGGGACTATCGGTTGCATTCGAAGAAAGCACACTTCCAGCCGATTGAGGCGCGCTCGACACTGAGTGTGAAACGTAAGAAGGCCGAGTAGATTCCATCCTTTCGCCAAAACCAGGCGAGAGGATGGGCCACCCACAACGCTCTGTTCGCAATCCAATAGAATCTTCGCGTGGAGTTTTCTGCTGAACGCGATAACGAGCTGTTTGCCGCCGCGCCTGCAGCGGCGGCGGTGTTTGTGCTGCGCGGCGAGGCGGGCAGCGAACCGTATGTGGGGAAGTCGTCGAATTTGCGGCGGCGATTGCAAAGGCTGCTGGGCGAGGCGGAGGGACAGAGCCGCAAGCTGAATTTGCGCGAGCGTGTGCGATCGGTTGAGTGGACGCGAACGGGCTCGGACTTCGAGGCCGGGCTGGTGCTGTACAAGACGCTACGGCGGGAGTTCCCTTCGACATATTCCGACCGGTTGAAACTGCGGTTTGCGCCGCTGGTGAAGATGATTCTCGATAATCCGTATCCGCGGGCAACGGTGACGACGCGGATTAGCGGGCGCGCTGCTCGGCGCGTATTTCGTGATGCTGGTGCAAGGAGAGGCGAGTCTCCTCAGGGGCTAAAGCCCCTCTCCAATGAGGCACTCAAGGGCACGGCTGAAGCCGTGCCCCTTCACAACCAGCGGCGTGACGACCAGGGCGAAACTGCGCCCGCTCAAAATCAGAAGATGGGGAACGAAATCGATGCGGAGTACTACGGGCCATTTGGGACGCGAGTGGCGGCGGAAAGGTTTGCCAACGACTCGCTCGACCTGTTCAAGATGCGGCGTTGCGTGGAGGACCTGAATCCCGACCCCGCTTTTCCGGGTTGCATTTATTCGGAGATGAAGATGTGCCTGGCGCCGTGCTTTAAAGGCTGCACGGACGAAGAGTATGCGGCTGAGGTAGGGCGGGTGCAGGAGTTCTTCGCGAGCGCAGGGCAGTCGCTGGTGCGGGAGATTGCGAAGATGCGGGACGAGGCTTCGGCGAATCTTGACTTCGAGGGCGCGGCCGCACTGCATGCGCGGCTGGAAAAGGTGAAGGCCGCGACGGCGCAGTTGCCGGAAATCGTGCGCCGGCTGGATGAGCTGAACGGGCTCATGGTTCAGCCGTCGGCTGACAAAGATTCGGTGGCGCTGTTCAAGATCGTGGCAGGACGAATTTGCGATCCGGTGCGGCTGGATGTGGCGTCGAAATCAGAAGCCGCGCACATGCAGGCGAAGCCGCAGTCGATGGAGTCGCGGATCCACGAGGCGCTGGCGGGCGTCGAAGTTCCAAAGGCAGGGAGCGCGCTGGAGTGGATGGAGCACCTGGCTCTGTTAAAGAGGTGGTACTACCGGACGATCAAAGTGGGCGAGTTGTTTTTCACGGAGAGCACTGGCGAGTTGCCGATGAGACGCGTGGTGCGGGGAGTGAGTCGGGTGTTTAAGGGCGAGAGACCGGTGGGCGATTTGAGCGAGACGGCCGGGGAGTATTGGAGATATCGCGCGGCGGAGGGCGGGGTGAAGCCGTCGTAGGCGTGATGCGGCGCTCAGGGCCGAGTGTAATCCGTCTTGTCCCACTTGAGAAAGAGCGGGCGGTAACGCCGCGTTAAGCAGGCGGTACAGCGGGCCGGGACCACAAAGAAACGTGGAAACAGATGGGCCTCCAGCCAGCCATCGGAAGGATCGGGCCTAAACTTGCTTCCTCCGCAAAGGCGACAATGACGTGAAAACAGTCGCATGTTAAGTGGCGGGCGCTTGATTTGGTGCGCCGGACCGGTGGCAATCTAGTCGGAAGCGGGAGGCGGGTCGACCAGGCTTCTCGGTGGCTTGGCCGACGACTTCATGTCGGCCTGAGTCAGCTCGAATCCACACACGCTGCAGCCCCAAACCACCGCAGTGCCTGCCACTGTCTTGGCGGAAGGGGGATTCCATTTTTTCGACATTTCACTGGCACATTGAGAGCAAATCATAAACGCGCGCTTCCACGGAGGCCGCTGGGCTAAGGGAGGAAAACTTCAGATAGGCTGACTTAGTCCAGAGGATCTGAAAGAGGAAAGGAAGTGCTCACTCCACGTCGAGTCTAGTCTCCCGAGGTAGGGAGGTCAATCGGAGCGATTCGCGACTGAAATGCCACCGGGGTGTTTGCGGTTGACGACATGCACGCCGTGGCGCCAGCGCTCGTCGATCTGGACAACGGACCATTGGACTTGCGGAGAGAGGTAGCGCAGCAGAGTATCAGTTGCCGGATGAGTTCGCAGAGCAGGGGCGACGAGGTAGAGCAGCGGCGGGGCGTCGGAAAGTTGGCGGCCGGCGAAGTAGCCGTGGCGGGGAAAGCCTGCGTCGAGCTGGTGGTAGCGCACGCGCGCCCAATAGTCGAGACCTTGCAAGGGGAGATGAATGTCTTCGTCGGCCTTGAGCTCGAGGATGGCGAGGCGTCCGTCGAGGGTGCAGGTAAGCAGGTCGATCATACCGCGGTCGGTGGAAGCGAACGCCGGGACCTGGGAATAAACGAAGCGCGGGTCGAGGCGCTCGTCGATGAGGCGAACGTCGCGGGTGATGAGGGATTCGAGCCAGCGCTCGGGACAGAGACGGAAAAGCGGATCGGCACGGTCGCGGTCGGGACTGCGGCGTTGCGCGAGGCGGGTGACGAGGTCGCGGAAGCCGGCTTCGTTGGAGCCGTCGAGGGTGTACTCGGCGGGCCAGAGGCCGAAGGTAACGGCTTCGAGGTTGCGGAAGGAGCCTTCGACGGGAGCAAGCCTGGCGCGGGCGAATTCGAGGCCGTGGAGGCGGAAGATAATCTCGGTCGGCGACTCAATGTAAGGCTCGGCGTCGGGCACGATGGCATGAATGCGGGCGATGGAGGCGGCGAAGCGCTCGCGGGCTGCCGCGGCATCGACGGCGCGGACGAGGCGAGTGGCGATATTGCCGGAGTCGACGCAGTCGATGGGGGCGCAGGTTTCGGCGCGCTCGTCGAGCGAGTAGAGTTCCCAGCGAGCGGCGTCGCGGTCGAGGTGGGCGATGCGCTGGCGGAGCATCTGGTTGCGGCCGGCCGGGACGAAGAGCCTGAGTCCTACAACGTGGGAGCGGCCGGCGAGTTGCTCGCGCTGGCGGTGCATCCAGAGGATGCCGAAGGTGAGAGCGGCATCGATGGAAGGCTGGGTTTCATCGCCGCTGACGCCGAGGACGGCGAACGCAGTTTGCCCCTGACGTAGAACACCGCGGGTGTACACCGGGCTGGCGGAATGTTCGAGGTCGGCTTTGTTGCTGAGGGATTCGAGTTTGCAGCCGTGGAATTCGCGGAGCAGGACGCGCTCGAGGATCTGCTTGTAGCGGGAGCGGATGGCGCGCAAAGCAGCGGCACTGCGGTGGTCGCGGTCGGCGGCGATTTCGAGGGTTTCAGGCTGGGACTTGCCGAAGCGGAGGACGCTGAAACGGAGGTGGCGCGGTTTCGCTTCGGCAGCGACGACGCGGCGCACGGTGTTGCGTTCGTCGGACCAGAGGTGGAGGACGCACTTGCCTTCTCCGGAAACGGAGTAGCGGGCAGTGGCGAAGTCGAAGAGCAGCTCGCCGTTCTGGAGGGCGACAGCGTTGGGGAACTCGGCGAGGAAGGATTCGAGCATCCGGCCCAGGGCATCGGCGGAAATGGCGCTGTCTGGCATGGTTCCTTTATGGGAAGGATAGCGAAGTGGCGGGCGCGGCGGGTGGAATTTCGCACGCGGGGGTGTGTGATAATCGAAGATTGTGGATTCGAAGGCGCAAGCCGATGATTGGTTCCGACGCTTTGCCCAGAGAAGGGAAAGGGCGGGGCAGCCAGCGTCTTATGCGGCGGCGCAGCATCTAACCTAGAGTGACTATGGACAAAAGATTTTTCTTCGAGCGCTACGGTCTGGCGCAGGCAGACATTGAGCGTTACCTGGCTGCGGCACTATCGGCGGGCGGGGATTTCGCCGACCTTTACTTTGAATATCAAACGTCCACTTCGGTTTCACTGCACGAGAGCATGGTGAAGTCGGCGACGCAGGGGATTTCGGTAGGCTGCGGGGTGCGCGTACTTTCTGGCGAGCGCACGGGTTATGCCTACACGGATGATCTTGCGCCGGAGCGGATCTTGCACGCGGCGAAGACGGCGGCGCTGATTGCCTCGGGCCCGGCCAAGCAGCCGGTGGTGGGTTTGACGGACAAGCCGGCACACAACCTTTATCCGGTACCGCTGCCATCGGTGGAAGCCGATGTGATGGCGAAGGTGGATCTGGTCAATCGGGCGGACGTAGCGGCGCGGGCGTATGATCCGCGGATCCAGGAAGTGCGAGCAGGTTACGCCGATGAGTTGCGGAAGGTTCTTGTCATCGGCTCGGACGGCAGCTTTGCCGAAGATTCGCAGCCACTGGCGCGGCTGAACGTGTTCTGCCTGGCGAAGTCCGGCAATGAGTCCGCGCCGGGAACGGCGGGCGGCGGCGGAAGAGTGTCGCTGGATTTCTTCCTCACGGAGAAGACACCCGAGTACTTCGCGAGGGAAGCGGCACGGCAGGCGATCATTCAGCTCGACGCGGTAGAAGCACCGGCGGGCGAGATGGAGGTAGTGCTAGGGCCGGGCTGGCCGGGCGTGCTGCTGCACGAGGCCATCGGGCACGGGCTGGAAGCCGATTTCAACCGCAAGAAGACGTCGGCGTTCTCGGAGATGATGGGCCGCCGGGTGGCGAGCGATAAGTGCACGGTGGTGGATAACGGCACCATGCCCGGGCGGCGCGGCTCGCTGAACGTCGATGACGAAGGCAATCCCACGGCGAACACCGTGCTGATCGAGAAGGGCATTCTCAAGGGCTACCTGACCGACAAGCTCTCAGCGCGACTGATGGGTTTAGCGAACACGGGCAACGGGCGACGCGAGAGCTATCAGCACATTCCGATGCCGCGCATGACGAACACGTATATGCTGGCGGGCGAGGACGCGCCGGAGGACATCATCGGCTCGGTGCAACGCGGAGTGTACGCGGTGAATTTCGGCGGTGGGCAGGTGGACATTACCAACGGCAAGTTTGTGTTCTCGGCGTCGGAAGCCTACCTCATTGAGAACGGCAAGGTCACCGCTCCGCTGAAGAATGCGACGCTAATCGGCAACGGGCCTGATGTGCTGACCAAAGTTTCGATGGTCGGCAGCGACCTGCAGCTGGATGAGGGCATCGGCATTTGCGGCAAAGACGGACAGTCGGTTCCGGTGGGCGTAGGCATTCCGACGCTTAAGGTGGACCGGTTGACGGTGGGCGGAACGGGACAGTAGAACCCCGTGGCCAGCGACCGGCGGTGAGTTGTCAGTGAAAGTCAAACACTTACCGCAAATGGAGACGGCTCCGTCTAGTCCATACAAGAGAAGCGCAGATGCCGAGTTTGACTCGCGTTCGCGCAAGGGTCTTGGCGTTCAAGATGACAAACCGGAGGTCGCTGCGAGGATTGAGAACAGTTGAGCGCCACTTACCCTGCATTTGATAAGGAACTCATGAACGTATCGATAGAAGAAAGCCCGAAGCGTACACAGGTTTCGACCGACGATCTCAAGCAGATCGCGGTAGAGGTGGTGCGCCAAGCGATGGCTGGTGGCGCGACTGCCGCCGAAGCCGTAGCGGCCGACGGCACAGAGTTTTCCACGACGGTGCGGCTCGGCGAAGTAGAAACACTGAAAGAGGCCGGATCGAAGGGCATTGGCGTACGCGTGTTCCACGGACAGCGCGCGGCCAGCACGTATTCGAGCGATCTTTCGCCTGAGGGCCTGCGCACGATGGTCGATGCGGCGCTACATCTGGCAAAGGTCACGAGTGAGGACCCGATGGCGGGGATTCCGCTTCCGGAGCAGCAGGGGAAGCTGGAAGGTGAACTTGGGCTGTACAACGACGACGTGTATTCGCTCACGACGGCGGACCGCATTGACTATGCACGACGCGCCGAGAAGGCAGCGATGAGCTTCGATCCGCGGATCACGAATTCCGATGGCGGCAGCTTCGATGCATCGATTTACTACAAGGTGCTGGCAAACTCGAACGGCTTTGTGGGCGACACGCGGCGGTCGTATTGTTCGATGTCGGCGGTGCCGATTGCGCAGATGGACGGCGCGGCGATGCAGCGCGACTACTGGTACTCGGTGGCGATGACGCTGAAGAAACTGGAGTCGCCGGAGCACGTGGGCGAGGTTGCGGCGAAGCGCACAATTCGCCGACTTGGAGCTCGCAAGATCAAAACGCAAAAACTGCCGATTGTGTTCGAGAACACGGTGGCGGGCTCGCTGATCGGACACATTTTTGAAGCTGTGAATGGCGACTCGGTGTATCGCGGCGCGTCGTACCTGGCGGGCAAGCTGGGCGAGAAGATCGCGGGCGACAACTTCACGATCGTGGATGACGGCACGCTGCCGGGGTTGTTTGGCACCAGTCCGTTCGATTCGGAGGGCGTCGCCAGCCGCAGGACCGTAGTAGTGGAGAAGGGCGTGCTGAAGTCGTACCTTCTGAATACGTACACGGCGAAGAAGCTGGGCATGCATACGACGGGTAACGCGTCGCGCAGCATGGCGGGGACGCCGGGCATCGGGCCGGGCAACTTCTTTCTGCAGCCGGGCACAAAGACCCTGCAGGAGATCATCGGCGACATCAAGGAGGGGCTGTTCGTCACCGAGTTTCTCGGGCACGGCGTGAACCTCGTGACCGGGGATTTTTCGCGCGGCGCAAGCGGGCTGCGGATCGAGAACGGTGAGCTGACGTATCCGGTGGAAGAAATTACCGTGGCGGGTAACTTTAAGGACATGTTCGCGAATGTGAGCGCGATCGGGAACGACCTGGAGTTTCGCAGTTCCATTGCGTCACCGACGTTGCGCATCGAGGGAATGACGGTGGCAGGCGAGTAATGTATGAGTTCCGACATATCCCAGAGGAAGGGATATGTGGGCCACCCCTTCACCAATTTCACGAGTTTCTGACGGCGCTGGCGGCAAAGATCGCCGCAGCGCCGAAACTTTTTGGGTTGAAACGGCGTCTGCACTAATCATGAGGCGGATTGTTTCCAGCTTGGTGATCCTGTTGACGACGGGCATCGCACCCGCGTTTGCGCAAGATACGCCTCGGTTGCCGACCGCGCCTGCCACAAGCAACGAAACGGCCATCGCCGTGCGGGCGAGAAAAGCTGAGGGAGCCGGTCCCGACGCGCGGGCCGTCATGCAGAAGGCGGTAGAGAAGGACATCGTCAACTGGCAGGCGGCGAAAGACTACACGTTTCTGCAGCGAACGCAAGAAAACGTGCTCGACGGAAACGGGAACATGAAGTCCAGCCAATCGGAGACAGCGGAGATTCTCGTGCTCTATGGCGAGCCGTTCGAGCGGATTGTCGCGAAAGACGACCAGCCGCTTTCCGCCGCAGAGCAGAAGAAACAGGACGAAAAGTTCGACAAGGAAACGCGTAAACGCGGGAATGAGTCGGCGGACGACCGCCAGAAGCGGCTGGAGAAGTACCAGAAGCAGCGCGAAGACGAGCGCGCATTCGTGCGGGAGATCCTCGACGCGTACGACTTCATGCTGGTGGGCAGCGAGTCGCTGAACGGGCGCGAGACGTGGGTGATTGACGGGGTGCCGCGTGCGGGCTTCGAGGGCAAGCGGCGCGAGTCGAAGCTGCTGCGCAAAATCAAGCCACGTTTCTGGATCGATCAGCAGGACTATAGCTGGGTGAAGTTGCGGGCAGAGGTGATCGACACGCTCTCGATTGGCTGGGTGGTGGCGCGTCTGCACAAGGGCTCAACCTTTGAAATGCAGCAAGTGCTGGTGAACGGTGAGCTCTGGTTACCGCAGCGTTTCGACGTCAAACTCGATGCCCGCGTCGCGCTGCTGAAGGGCGTGAACGAGGACGTACACGTGACCTACAGCGATTACCGTAAGTTCAGGACGGACACGAAGATAACGCTGACCGAGCCGGCGGCGGTGGAGTAAGGGAAATGCCCGAGAAAAGTAAGGGCGATTCTCATGAGAATTCAGTAAACCGTTGACCAACGACGACACTTCGCTGCAACAAATTTGTTAGAATTAAGAGTAACAGTCGGGCGTTTCCAATCGTTGAGTTGACCCTTAATCCGCATCACTCGTTGGAAGTCAGTCGCAGTTCTGGCCAATCCAAAAACCAAAAACTGGCCCGTTAACAGGAGGAGATCGATGGCATCCCATCCGCGAAGCACGGTGAGCGAAGCGTCTCGGCTCGAAATCGTGCCGAGGCGCCGCAATTCCCGACAGCGGAGGCCTACTTCGATGAAGGGCCGAATTTACAGCACGGTTCTCGCGCTCGCGGTACTGGCGCTGGTGCTGCGATACTTGCCGCCAAGCGCGAAGCATGCGGACGCGCCCGAGACAACCACGGCACAGCTTACGCCTGCCGATCTGATTTTCAGCGATGTGCAGATCAGCCAGGCCCCGAAGGAGGGTAGCCTGTACGTCGATGGGATGGTGACCAACCAGGGCAAAGCGCCGATGGCAGCCGCTGAAGTTCAGGTCGGCTTCCGGGATGCGCAAGGTCAACTGATCGCGAGCGTGCAAACACCGCTTGGCGGAATGGCGCACGGCACGGCGGATGTACTTCCGAAGGAGTTCGCGCGCAACCCGATCGCCCCGAGTGGGATGCGCGTCTTCCGTGTTGCGGTACCGTCCGTGCCCGCCGGTTGGAACCACGAAGTGCCGGAAATAAAGGTGGTTGCGGTGCAGGCGTACTAGCTCGACGTTCTTCATGGCGGAGTAAAATCGGCTTGTGAAGGAAGAAGCCAACGAACCCGCACCTGCGCCACAAGAGAGAGGAAATTGGGTCCCTCTTCTCGTGGGTGCACTGGTGGTGATTGCCGCCGTTGTGGGGCTGCTGCTGTTCAGCCGACACAAAGCAACCACCGGCACGGAGAGCAGCGCATACGCGCAGAACCTGAAACTGTCGTCCATCAAGCTGAGCGCGGCCGAGAACTACATGGGCGGCTCGGTTACCTACCTGGACTTGAACATCACCAACACCGGCGATAAGGCGCTGTTGGGCGCCGACGTGCATGCCGAGTTCAAAAACATGATGGGGCAGATTGTGCAGAAGGAGACGCTTCCGCTGCGCGTGCTGGTGGAGAACCAGTTGGGTGGCTATCCCGATCAAGTGGACATGAGCAAGGCGCCAATTCTGCCCGGGCAGACGAAGACGGTGCGCATCACGGTCGATCACATCTCCGATGACTGGGACCAGAGCTATCCGGAGATGCAGCTGGTGAACCTGAAGCTGAAGTAGAGCGGTTGCCGGTCTTCGGCTTTCAGTTGCCGGAAACGGCAACTGTAAAGATCATCGGCAGGTGAACGCCGATGGCAGGGGCTGGTTAGCGTTCATCTGAGGTTTGCCTTTGCCTGCTAAGCTCTCTGCATGCGAAAGTTCCGCGCCGCACATTGGTGTCTGGGAGTCGTGCTCTGTCTAACCGCATTTGGTCACCCGCAGACTTCTGGGCAGGAACCGGCAGCAGCGCAGAAGACGCCGCCCCCACCAGCTACCGCAGTGCCGGCTCCCCAGCCCGCGCCCATGTTGGAAATCGACACCAAACCCCTCATCAATCCAAAGGAGCCGAGCGTACTGGGCGAGTTGCAGATCATCACCGTCAACAGCACGGTGTACAAGAACATCCGCAACTTGCGGGTGTGGCTGCCGGCGAACTACTTTGCGCCTGTTAATCGCGCCAAGCACTATCCCGTGCTCTACATGCAGGACGGGCAAAACCTGTTCGACGCGGCGACCGCGGAACTTGTCGAGTGGAAGTTCGACGAGACGGTGCAGTTCCTGACCGGCAGCATGCGCATTGGGCCGATGATCGTAGTGGGCATCGACAGCACGCCACGGCGGGCGAACGAGTACCTGCCCTACCCCGATGCCAATAACAAAGAGCTGGGCAAGTTTGAGACACAGGATGTGCAGGGCAAGAAGTACGGCGACTTCGTGATCAACGAAGTCATGCCGCTGATTGAGAAGAAGTATCGAGTGCTGACCGGGGCGCACAATAGGGGGATTGGCGGGGCAATGTACGGCGCCGACGCAGCGCTGTACACGGTGCTGTCGCATCCCGCCGTGTTCGGCAAGTTGCTGCTGGAGAGCCCGGCACTGCAGATCGGCAACGAGCAGTTGCTGAGAGACGCTGAGAAGGCGACCCGCTTCCCGGAGCGAATTTACATCGGCGTCGGCACCGCCGAAGAAGACGACGAGAAGGCAAGTGCCGAGAACGTGAAACAAGTGCAGAATCTCGAGAAGATTCTGCGCGCCAAGGGGCTCGGACCGAGCATACTCAAGGTCGTGATCGAGGAAGGCGCGAAGCACAACGAAGTCGCTTGGTCCAAGCGCCTGCAGAATGCGCTGCTGTTTCTGTATGGGAACGATATTCATCTGATTCCGTCGAAATAGGCTCGAGACTGCCGAGCTTGCGCTATACTTCCGGCCATGAGGGTACTGCAGCTCATCGCGGTTTGCTTCGTGGCTGTAGTATGGCTGGCTCAGTGGCTCGACTGGCGCGCCGGCCTGGAGCAGCCCTCGATGCGAATTCGCGTCAGCCACAACTAGAGCGACTGCCTCGTCGTCCCTGCTTAGCTGTTTTTGCATTGCTACAATCGAGTGATGCCCGACAACGCGAAGCCCCGTTTGACGGAGATGGTGAAGGCCGCTGGTTGAGCCAGCAAGCTCAGTCCGGCGGTGCTGGACTCGGTGCTTGGGAAATTAGCCCGGCAACACGATCCCAATGTCCTGGTCGGCTTCGACACAGCCGACGACGCGGGGGTGTATCAAATCATGCCGGAGCTGGCGCTTGTCCAGACGGTGGATTTCTTTACGCCGATCGTCGATGATCCGTACATTTTCGGGCAGATTGCTGCGACCAACTCGCTGAGTGACGTGTACGCCATGGGCGGGCGTCCGATGACGGCCATGACGCTGGTGTGCTTCCCGGAAGACGGCGATTTCAAGGTGCTGGAGGAGATGCTGGCAGGCGGGCTCTCGAAGATGATCGAGGCTGGATGCACCGTGGTCGGCGGGCACAGCATTCGCGACCCAGAGATCAAGCTGGGTTACTCGGTGACGGGCACGGTGCATCCCAAACGCGTGCTGGCGAACAGCGGAGCGAAGCCCGGAGATCGGTTGATTTTCACCAAGGCCATCGGCACCGGCGTGATCTCGACGGCCATCAAGCGGGGCAAGGCCGAAATGGCGTGGATTCGCAGCGCCGTACACGCGATGACCACTCTGAATAAGGTTGCGGCCGAAGCGGTGATCGCGAGCGGCTTTGAAGTACACGCCATGACCGACGTCACCGGCTTCGGGCTGATCGGTCACGTGCGCGAGGTGGCGAAAGCTTCGGGGGTCAGCGTGCGGCTGGATGCTTCACAGGTCCCTCTGCTGGAAGGCGCACTGGAGTGCGTGCGGCTCGGGTATATTCCCGGCGGACTGAAGGCCAACCGGGAATTCGCCGAATGCGCAGTCGAATATGCCGACCACGTAGCGGGGGAGTTGCGCACGCTGCTCTACGATCCGCAGACAGCAGGTGGATTGCTCATCTCGGTGGCGGAGAATGAAGCTGAGCAGTTAAACGAGGCGCTCAGAGAGGCTGGGATCCAAGCCGCGAGTATCGGCTATGCGATCGAAGAAAAGACACCCCTGATTCAAATCCTGTCGTAACCGATATCATCGTCAAAAACCTCGGGCGGCCGCTTGGGCCGCCCGTTGTAAATGCTGACAGCAAGTTGCTTTGTTACGCCTGTGCGGGCCGCTCGCCGGGTGCCACATTCCCCTGCCCCGGAGCCGGTTTGAGCACCTGCTGCACTTCGTCCTTGCCCGATGGCGCGTTGGGATTCACCCGCGCGGGCAGCTCTTTGCCTTCGATGATCATCTGGATCTCGTTGGCATCGATGACCTCGCGCTCCAGCAGAGCGTGGGCAATCTTCTCCAGCTTGTCGCGGTTGTTGCTCAGAATGTTGACCGCGGACTGGTAGGCCTCATCGCAGAAACGGCGCACCTCGGCGTCGATCTTCTCCGCCGTGTCTTCGCTGAAGTCGCGGTGCTGCGCGATCTCACGGCCGAGGAAGATCTGCTCTTCCTTCTTGCCGAAGGTCAGCGGACCGAGGTTCGACATGCCGAACTCGCATACCATCTTGCGGGCGAGGTCGGTGGAGCGCTCGATGTCGTTGCCCGCGCCGGTGGTCATGGTGTTGAGGAACAGCTCCTCGGCCACGCGGCCACCCATGAGGATCGCCAGCCGCGTCTCGAGGTATTCGCGGGTGTGGGTGTGCTTGTCGTCAATCGGCAACTGCACGGTTACGCCCAGCGCCATGCCACGCGGAATGATGGTGACCTTGTGCAACGGGTCCGAGTGCTCGCGCATGGCCGCAACCAGCGCATGACCGGCCTCGTGATACGCGGTCGTCTTCTTCTCCTCGTCGGAAAGCAGCATTGACTTGCGCTCGGCGCCCATCAGCACCTTGTCCTTGGCCTGCTCGAAGTCCCACATCAGAACGGTCTTGCGGTTCTGGCGGGCAGCGCTCAAGGCAGCCTCGTTGACCATGTTCGCGAGGTCAGCACCGGAGAAGCCCGGCGTTCCGCGGGCGAGCACGCCGAGATCGACATCGTCGCTGATGGGAATCTTGCGGGTGTGCACGCGAAGGATTTCTTCGCGGCCACGTACATCGGCCAGCGACACCACCACGCGGCGGTCGAAGCGGCCGGGACGCAGCAGCGCCGGATCGAGTACGTCGGGACGGTTGGTCGCGGCGATCAGGATGACGCCGTCGTTCGACTCGAAGCCGTCCATTTCGACCAGCAACTGGTTCAGGGTCTGCTCGCGCTCGTCGTGTCCGCCGCCGAGGCCAGCGCCGCGATGGCGGCCAACCGCATCAATTTCGTCGATAAAGATGATGCACGGCGCGTTCTTCTTGCCCTGCTCGAACAGGTCGCGGACGCGGCTCGCGCCCACGCCGACGAACATCTCGACGAAGTCGGAACCGGAGATACTGAAGAACGGCACATTGGCTTCGCCGGCCACAGCGCGGGCCAGCAGGGTCTTGCCGGTTCCTGGAGGTCCGACCAGGAGCACGCCCTTGGGAATACGACCACCCAGTTTCTGGAACTTCTGCGCCTCGCGCAGGAACTCGATGATCTCCTTGAGCTCTTCTTTTGCCTCATCAACGCCGGCGACGTCCTTGAAGGTCACCTTCTTCTGCTGCATCGAGAGCAGGCGGGCGCGGCTCTTGCCAAACGAAAGGGCTTTGTTGCCTCCAGTTTGCATCTGGCGGATCATGATGAACCACAGCGCGCCGAGCAGGACGAAGGGCAGCAAGTTGATGAGCCAGGTGTAGCTGCCGCCGTTGGCGTCTTTCACCGTGATGTTAACGCCGTGGTCGGTCATGGTCTTGTACATGTCGGGGAGGTTCGGCGGCACCACGACGTGGAAGGCGGCCTTATCGTTTTTAAACTTGCCGCGCACATCGTTGCCAACCACCGTCACTTCAGTGACGTTGTCCTGGTTGACGTTCGACATGAACTCCGAGTAGTTGATTTCGCGTTCCTTGGCGCCGGTGTTGGCCCCCTTGACGACCTGCCAAAGCAGGACGCCAGCCACCACGATCACCAGCCAGAACACGACCGTCTTGACTGTCGAATTCACTAGGGACTCCTGTGTAACCGGGCAGAAATACTCCCCTGCCCAACCTTCTTAGATGCCGCCGGCAGGCGCCGGATGTAGATTCCGCTTCCTGACTAGATTGTAACCCCGTCTTAAAGCGAGCGGTGCGAAAGACTTAAGGTCGGCCGAGCCAATTTGGGAAGGGGAAATCCGCGCCTCCCTGTATTAGACACTGGTCACACTGGTTAGGAAGCAGTTTTGTCAATTTCGGACGCCAAAACTTCGATTTTGATCGCGTCGCCGGAACCGGGGATCCAGGCAAAATCGTGGGCGACGGGAAAGCCGCGCACCCAGACGATCTCGTTGTCCGTATTGAGTGCAATCGGCCAGAGGGCGCGCTGGTCGGCGGGAATCTTCTTTTCGGAGAACAGGCGCTTGAGCTTCTCCGCCGAGCCGGAGTAGGCCGGACGGAAGCGGTCGCCGGGAAGCCAGTTGCGGAGGGTGAGCGCCGAACCCACAGCGCTTGCCCGCAGCAGAGTTCCCAGACCGGCTTGCGCGGCCGCGGCGGCGTCCACCAGCCTGGCGGAGATAGTGGTGCGGGTATGCGAAATCAGAATCTCGCCCGGAATCGCGAGGCTGTACTGATATCCCGCAGCCGGCGCCGGTACGCCAGGAGGCTGGAGTGTCAGTTTTCCCTTGGACGCCGTAGCCCTCCAGCCGCCGTCAAGCTCAACTCGCGGAACCTCCCCGAGTGCACAGCGTCGCAAGGCCTCAACGTGCTGGAAATCAGTGGAAAGCCCATTCCATTCCAGAAAACGTTTCACCGCCCTGCGCTGAGGGGCAACATGTAACTGGTCGAAGACATCAAGCTGCAGCTCGTGGGGTTGAGCGCTGGGCTCCTCGCCTTGCCCTCCCATGGTCGTCTGCCAAAAGTCTTCTTCGTCGCGCGCAATTTCTGCGGTTTCGCTTAGTGCCCGGCGCAAACTCGGGTTATAGTCGCGCTCCAGCAAGGGCAGCAGTTCGTGCCTAATTCGGTTGCGGGTCAATCGGGTGTCAAGATTGGTATGGTCCAGGCACCAAGGCAGATGAAGTTCCGTGAGGTACTTCTCGATTTCGGTGCGAGAGGTCTCCAGCAGAGGACGAATGAAGCGAACCTTTTTCGTGCCCCCACGGTGCAGCTCAGGATAGATTCCCGCCAAACCTCGGGTTCCGGCGCCGCGCAAGAATTTCATCAAAACCGTCTCTGCCTGGTCATCGAGCGTATGGGCGGTGGCCACGCAATCCAAGTTTTGCATTGCAGCCATATGCGTTAGCCACCGGTATCGCAAGTCTCGCGCAGCTGCTTCCGTACTCAAGCTCTCGCGCTTCGCGTGTTCGTTGACATCACCAGCTCCCAGAAGCAGCTCGAGACCCATGCTCCTTGCCAGCTCACGTACGAACTGTTCGTCCGCATCGGATTTCTCCCCGCGCAACTGGTGGTTGAAGTGCGCGACGACGAGAACGATGCCCAACTCCTCGCGGAGTTCAAGCAGCACGCGCAGCAGCGCAACGGAATCGGCGCCACCAGAGACGGCAACGCCGACGCGGTCGCCCGCCTTCAGCAGCCCACGTTCGCGAATGTAGTGGAGCACCTGCTTGCGCACACATTAATTCTAGAGCCTACGCGAAAAGCTCCGGGTCGGTCTGGATCAGGCGGTGCAGCAGATCGGCCCACAGTGGCTCGATGGCGTTCATCTTCGCAATGCCAATTCGTACCTGCTGAGCGACTTCCATCTTGATGGGCGTCGGCGTCAGGCCGGTTGCACGTGCGGCACTTAGCACCGATAGATTTCGCGCCACCATGCCTTCCAGGATGATCATGCAGAACAGAGCGTGCTGCACGGTGGGGCCGGTCGTAATCGCCCCGTGATTCGGCAGTATGACCGCGCGCTTCTGCCCTAACGCGAGAGCAGCGCCTTTGACCCGGTCTTCCCCCGACGCCAAACCTTCGTAATCCTCTTCCACCACGGCCACGTCGCCGGCGAGGATGCAGCTTTCCTGGTCGTAGATCTCTGGCACCTTGCGAAAAGTGCTCCACGTGACTGTGGCGGGTGGATGGGTATGCAGCACGCACGTCGCGGGCGAATTGAAGCGATGAATGATCCCGTGCAGCTCGACCGTCTCGTTCAGCCGTGCGTTGTGCTGCGGAGTGTGGTCTTCCAGAATCTTGCCCCCGAAGTCGAGCGTGAGAATGTCGTTCGGATGGAGAGTTGCGAACGAGGGTCCGAAGCGGTTCATCAGCATTCGGTCCGGACCGATGGCCACGCTGATGTGTCCGGCATTGGCCACGCTCATCCCCTGGCGATAGAGAATGCGCGCCGCGCAACACATGTCGAACTTGATCTGGTCGAGGTTGACTTGGGGCTTGGTTTCGGTCAGGGCTGCAGTGGCCATGGTTCCTCCGTGCGGGGAGATTGTAGTCCACCCGCGTGAAAGGCCAAAGCAGCCCCGTGACGCCGGGCAAGGCTACAGAGTAAGCACGACGCGGAATTGCGCTTTCCCGCTCATCATGCGAGCGTACCCTTCGGCGGCTTTCTCCAGCGGATATTTCTCGATCATCGGCCGCACGCCGGTCATCGCTGCAAGCCGCAGAGTGTCTTCCGAGTCGGTGGGAATACCGGCCGACCAGCCCTGAATGCGCTTCCTGCCGAAAATCAGCTGAATGGGAGTAACTTCAATCGGATCGGTAGAGGCGCCGACTACGAGCAGCACTCCGTTGACGCCGAGGCCGTCGACCAGCGACGACATGGCCTTTCCGCTGGGCGCCGTAGCTAGAATCGCTCGTGCGCCACCGAGTTTCTGCAGTTCCTGGGCAGGCTCAGTGGCAGCGCTATCGATGTAGACATCGGCCCCGAGCTGCTTTGCGAGTGCGCTGTTGTCCGATCCTCTCCCAATCGCCGCTACCTGATAACCAAACTTCTTCGCGAACTGGATTCCCAGGTGGCCGAGCCCGCCGATCCCTTGTACGGCGACCAAGTCGCTCGGCATTGCGCCGCTACGCCGCAGTGCGTTGAAGGTCGTGATTCCCGCACACATCAGGGGCGCAGCTTCCGCCGGATCAAGCGACTCGGGCATATGTGCCACGGCTTCCACTGGCGCCACCATGTATTCCTGATAGCCGCCGTCATAGGTGATGCCACATACGATGGAGCTTAAGCAGTTGGCAAAGTCGCCCCTGCGACACGCCGGGCAGGTGCCATCCTGGCCGCCGTGCCAGCCGACGCCGACCCGCTCGCCGACCTTCCAGCCCGAAACGTCGCTGCCGAGCTTGTCGATGACTCCGGCGACCTCGTGCCCCGGCACCCGCGGGTAGGAGATACCTGGCAATGCACCTTCTTTGGTTAGTACGTCGCTGTGGCAAACTCCACAGGCAAGCACGCGAATTCTCACCTGGCGCGCGCCAGGCTCGGGAATGTCGCGCTCGACCACTTCGAAATCAGCTCCCGGCTTTGGTACCTGCACAGCTTTCATCTTCGGCATGATCGCTCTCCTCGTATTGCG
>Ga0335071_10000715_pt1 | contig 36057 bp, 34 predicted proteins | sample Lox_Sample_15_FD_206724 | JGI IMG/M metagenome (GOLD analysis project Ga0335071, IMG submission 206724) | Soil microbial communities from Loxahatchee National Wildlife Refuge, Florida, United States - Lox_Sample_1.5 | ecosystem: Environmental > Terrestrial > Soil > Wetlands | place: USA...
ACGTACCTCTATCTCATTTTGCGGATTCGTTGCCGGTATATGACTCCGCGACAAGAAACCGCTTGTCAGGAGTCATCAGCTGTGCCCGGCTTAAGAGGTGGGACAGCGGTTTCGGTGAACTCCTTCACCGTCGATAACACCTTTAAGTACAGCAAAGAAAAAGTGTGAAGTCAACAGGATTTGCGCATCCCACTTGTTCATGTCCAGAAGCTCCAAGCACGCTACTGTCAGCCTTCACACGGTAGAGTTCTCAATTTGTATTTCCAGAACTGAGCTGAAATAAGAATCTGCGGCGGACGATGCATTTATCCCAACTCGCTGACCTGAGGTGCGCTGCACCCTGGCATCTGGCCCACAGCTGGCACACCGAATCGCCGAAAAGCCGAGCAGCACCGCGAATGTTGACTGACCGACAGTCAGCCGACCACTACCGATGCGCGTCATAATGGGTGATCGGCCGGGCGTAGTCCCAGTTCAAATGTTAGAGGTCATTTTCGAAACAGAATCGGACGCTCGCAATAGTTGGACCGTGCCCCCGAAAATTGCCGTGTTTTGCGGCGATGCAAGGGTGGCCGTCGTCGGGTAAGGAGCCTCCTCGCTCCTCCCGAGCCCTCGGCCGTGATTCCTCTCAGAATGCGGCGGTAGCAGCCGGGCGCGGTAAACAAGGGGCGGGGGCTAGTTACCTTGAGATTCCCTATCTTCTTTCGTAAATGACACTTGGAGTCGAAACAAGGTATAAAGCTTGAAGAATCAATAATCTAAATCTAACCATGAATAAGAAGGACCTCAGCGAGCGCGATATCTGTTCCAAGTTCATCGGCCCGGCGATCAAACGCGCGGGCTGGGATGGAATGATGCAAATTCGCGAAGAGGTGGCCTTCACCAAGGGACGGATTATCGTCCGAGGAAAGCTCGTCACTCGTGGTAAAGCCAAGCGCGCCGACTACATCCTCTATTACAAACCCAATATCCCCATCGCCATCATCGAAGCCAAGGACAACAATCACAGCGTCGGCGACGGGATGCAACAGGCGCTCGACTACGCCACTACCCTCAACATCCCGTTTGTTTTCTCCTCCAATGGCGACGGCTTCGTATTTCACGACCGCACCGGTATTAGCCCGCAGAAGGAAACATCACTGAGCCTTGATGAGTTTCCGACCCCGAAGGAGCTCTGGTCGAAATACTGCACATGGAAAGGCCTCACGCCCGACGAAGAAGAAATCGTTCTGCAGGATTATTTCGATGACGGCAGCGGCAAGGCACCGCGCTACTACCAAGTCAACGCCATCAATGCCACGATGGAGGCCATTGCAAAAGGCCAGAACCGTGTGCTCCTGGTTATGGCGACTGGCACCGGGAAGACATACACCGCGTTTCAGATTATCTGGCGTTTGTGGAAGGCCGGTCGCAAGAAACGCATCCTTTTCCTTGCTGACCGCAACGTGCTGGTCGATCAGACGATGGTCAACGACTTCCGGCCGTTCGGGCCGGCGATGGCCAAACTCAGCACGGGTGCCAAAACCATTGAGCGCGAAGACGGCACCGAAGTGGAGCTCACTACGGCTCTGGACCAGAAACGCCGCATTGATACGGCCTACGAAGTCTATCTGGGCCTGTATCAGGCGATCACCGGGCCGGAGGAGAAGCAAAAGCTGTTCCGCGAATTCTCACCGGGCTTTTTTGACCTGATTGTGATTGACGAGTGTCATCGCGGCAGCGCCGCCGACGATGCTGCATGGCGGGAAATCCTCGAATATTTCTCGGGAGCCACGCAGATCGGACTCACCGCCACACCGAAAGAAACGAAATACGTTTCGAATATCAACTACTTCGGCAAGCCGGTTTACAGCTACTCGCTCAAGCAAGGTATTCAGGACGGCTTCCTCGCACCCTACAAGGTCATCAAGGTCCATATCGACGTGGATGTGAATGGATACCGGCCGGAGCGGGGTGACACTGACCGTGACGGCAACGAGATCGAAGACCGGATCTACAACACGAAAGACTTTGACCGTACCCTTGTCATCGACGACCGCACGAAACTAGTCGCGAAGAAAGTCTCTGACTTTCTGAAGGAAAGCGGCGACCGCTTCCAGAAGACCATCGTGTTCTGCGTCGATGAGGAACACGCCGCCCGCATGCGACAGGCTCTTGTTAACGAAAACAAGGATCTGTGCAACGAAAACCATCGGTACGTGATGCGCATTACCGGCAGCGACAACGAGGGCCAGGCGCAACTCGGGAACTTCATCGACCCGGAAGCGAAATATCCCGTCCTCGTTACGACCTCACGACTGCTGTCCACGGGAGTGGACGCCCAGACCTGTCGCCTAATTGCGCTCGATCGTACTGTTGGTTCTATGACCGAATTCAAGCAGATCGTCGGTCGCGGTACGCGTGTCCACGAAGACACGAAGAAGTTTTACTTCACGTTGATTGATTTTCGTGGCGCTACCAGCCACTTCGCCGATCCCAACTTCGACGGCGAGCCCGTGCAGATATACGAGCCTGGCAGTAACGATCCGATGACTCCGCCCGATGACGTACCTCCGGGAGACGATACGATTCCGCCCGTTCCGGGCGATGATGAAATCGTCGTCGATCAACCGCCTGATATTTCCATCAGCACCGACCCGGAACCGATCCGCAAAATCTATGTCGATGGAGTAGGGGCCACCATTCTCGCCGAGCGCGTGGAATATCTGGACGAAAATGGCAGGCTCATCACGGAGAGCCTGAAGGACTTCACTAAGCGAGCGCTGAAGAAACGCTTTGCCAGCCTCAATGATTTCCTGAAACGCTGGAAATCGGCCGAGCGCAAACAGGCTATCATCGAGGAACTCGACAATGAGGGACTCTCACTCGATCCGCTGGCCGAAGAAGTCGGCAAGGATCTTGACCCATTCGACCTTATCTGTCACGTAGCCTTTGACCAGCCAGCGCTGACTCGCCGCGAGCGGGCCGACAATGTCCGCAAGCGCAACGTCTTTACGAAATATGGCCCGCAGGCCCGCGCGGTGCTTGAAGCGCTGTTGCAGAAATACCAGGATCAGGGCGTGCTCGATCTGGGCGACCCGCGGATTCTGCAGATCCCGCCGCTCGATACAATGGGGACGCCTGTTCAGCTCATAAAAGAATTTGGCACCCGCGCGGATTTCCTGTTCGCTGTCCAGGAACTTCAAACCGCGCTTTACCAGAGGTAAGCTAATTTCATGGCCGTTCGCACCACAGTCAAATCGATTCAAGACATCATGCGCCAGGATTCCGGCGTTGACGGCGATGCGCAGCGCATCTCTCAGCTGTGCTGGATGTTTTTCCTGAAAATCATCGACGACCAGGATCAACAGTTGGAGCTGATGCAAGATGGATACACTTCGCCAATTCCCAAGGCACTGCAGTGGCGCTTATGGGCGGCCGATCCGGAAGGCATTACGGGAGATGAACTCCTCACGTTTGTTAACGCGGAACTGTTTCCCAAGCTGAAAGGCCTGTCGGTTGCAGGAGAGAAGAGTGATCGCCGTCGTGTCGTGCGCGATGTATTTGAAGACGCCTACAACTACATGAAGTCCGGGCAGCTCATGCGTCAGGTCGTTAACAAAATCAATGACGTGGATTTTAACAACTTGGCGGAGCGGCAACACTTCGGCGACATTTACGAACAAATCCTTAACGATCTGCAGAGCGCAGGCAATGCGGGCGAGTATTACACGCCACGCGCCATAACCGCATTCATGGCAGAACGCATTGATCCGCGTCCGGGAGAAATTCTGCTCGACCCGGCCTGCGGCACGGGCGGTTTTCTCACTTGCGCTATTCGCCATATGCGCGACCACTACGTAAAAACGGTTGAAGACGAGCAAGCAATGCAAGAGGGACTGCGCGCGGTGGAAAAGAAGCAGCTTCCGCACATGCTCTGCGTCACCAATATGCTTCTGCATGGGATTGAGAATCCCAGCTTCGTGCGTCACGACAATACGTTGGCGCGGCCTTACATCAGCTATACCGCTTCCGACCGCGTAGACATAGTGCTCACAAATCCCCCATTCGGCGGTCGCGAGGAAGACGGAATTGAAAGCAACTTCCCGAAGCATTTCCAAACCCGCGAAACGGCGGATCTGTTCCTGGCGCTTATCGTCCGTTTGCTCAAGCCGGGCGGACGCGCAGCAGTCGTATTGCCAGACGGGTCCCTTTTCGGAGACACGGGAATAAAGAAAACGCTCAAGGAACACCTGTTGCAGGAGTGCAACCTTCACACAATCGTGCGACTTCCAAATAGTGTCTTCAAGCCGTATGCGACAGTGGGCACGAACCTGTTGTTCTTCGAAAAAGGCGAGCCGACAAAAGAGATCTGGTTCTATGAGCATCGCGTGCCCTTGGATCAGAAAGCCTACTCGATGACCAAACCCATTCGCCTAGAGCATCTGAAACCTTGCGCTGAGTGGTGGGGTGGGGCAGAACGCAAAGGCCGCGTCGAAACTGGGGTGACCTGGCGCGTCAGCATTGATGAAGTCAAAGCAAGAGGATACGATCTCGATTTCAAGAATCCCCACACTGTAGTCACCAGCCACGGAAACCCTGACGACCTGCTTGCTGAACTTGTGCAAACAGAGAGCCAGAAAGCCGGTTTGTCCTGCCAGATCAGGTCAGTTCTTGAAACGTCATCTCACCCACTGCCAGAACTCCTCTTCGGGCATTTTGATAAGCTGTCGGCGGCTCCGGACGCAATCGATCTCCTCCGCAGCTTCATTCTGGACCTGGCTGTCCGGGGACGCCTGCTCGATCAAAATACCCAGGACGAACCAGCGTTCCAACTTCTTAAACGGATTGAGGCGGAAAAACTGCAGCTTGTGAAAGACGGAAAAATCAGTAATCACAAGTCGATCCCAGCGATTCTTGAGCAGGACCTGCCATACGAGGAACCATCGGGTTGGCAATGGGCGCGGTTGGGAAACATCAGCCGCAAGATTCATTACGGATTCACCGCGTCAGCGAATCCGTCTCTGACCGATGTTCGCCTTCTGCGGATAACCGACATCCAGGACAATTGCGTGGATTGGGCCACAGTGCCGGGCTGCGAAATCCAAGAACGTGAAGTCGATCAATACAGACTGGAGCGAGGAGACATCCTGATTGCCCGAACCGGGGGGACGATTGGAAAGACATTCCTCGTGAGCGAAGTACCCGTGACTGCGGTCTTCGCCTCGTACTTGATTCGCGTCCAGAAAGCGTCAGAGATTGACGATCAATATTTGAAACTCTTCCTTGAGTCGCCCGTGTATTGGAAACAACTAGACGATGGAGCAAGGGGAGCCGGACAGCCAAATGTAAACGGACAAACTCTCGGTAGGATGGTCGTGCCAATTCCGCCCTTCGCTGAACAGCGCCGCATTGTCTCCAGAGTCGGTGAACTTATGGGTTTGTGCGACCAATTGCAGACGTTACTCGCGAGGAGCCAAACGCAGAACCGGATGTTACTGGAGGCAGTTCTGCACCATGCCCTTGCCAATTCAGAAACATCTGCGAAAACTGTAAAGTCTGCATGATGGCCGTCTATGCACATTCTCCAGCAAACCCTAGACGAAGCAGTTGCGAATCTGCCGCAGATCCTGCTCGAAAAAACCATTTTCAAGAAACTGACTGAGCAAGGCATCAAGCCTACAAAACGGCTTTGCACCAGCCTCGCAAAGCACATTTTGAGCCACAGTGGCGAGCCGTTCCGGTACAAATCGAAGAAGCTTTCGGGCTCTGTTTCGCTCACATTCACGGAGGCCGACGGAGATGAGATCGCAAAGGCGTTCGATGACTTTTTGAAGAACAAGTTATCAGGTGTGGTCACAAGCGTTGCCCACAAAATGTCTGGCCTCATTCTTAAAGATCTGAAGGCTCGCTGGCCGGAGGAAAGTGCGTTACAGAAGGCTGACCTGGTTGGATTCCGGGAACGACTCGAAGAAAGATGGGGCAAGCCACTGGAGCAGACGCGAATGCTTCTTACCATGTGTCGGGAGTGGTGTCAGCAGGCCCACGAGCGTGAAATTTCTCGGCGAAAACACAAAAAGAAGCAGCTCCGGGAAATTCTCATCCGGTTGTTAGTCCGAGGATGTCAGGTCACAGACGAGATTATCTGCCTTCTTGAAAATGGTTTTGCAGATGGTGCGATGGCCCGCTGGAGAACACTTCACGAGATTGCCGTCGTCGCGGCCGTCATCTCTCGGCACGGCGAAAGTATTGCGGAGCGCTACGTTGCGCACCAGGCTGTCGAGTCAAAACGCGCCATGGACAAGTATTTGGGCTGCTACAAGGAACTAGGATATCGCCCCCTGCCGGCACGCGAGCAAGAGAAGATTAGAAAGAACTACGACCGTGCGCTTGCAAAGTACGGTCGAGATTTCAAAGGCGACTATGGATGGGCGGGCCTGCATCTGAAAAATCCACGGCCCTCATTCGCTGCCCTTGAAAAGGAGGCAGGACGAGCCGAGATGCGAGCCTTCTATCAGATGGGTAATGACAACATCCACGCTGGAATTAAGAGCATGTATGTCAGACTGGGACTGCTCGACTACGACGGATTGCTGTCCGGCAGAAGCAACGGAGGCCTTACCGATCCGGGCCAGAATGCCGCACATACCCTCACCCAATTGGCCGCTCTAGTGTGTCTTTCAAACCCTACCGTCGACGATCTGGTAGCTGGAGACATGATCAGGGCTCTTCGCGATGAAATTCCGAATTCGTTCTGGCGCGCAGACAAACAGCTCCGAAAGGACGATGAATCCTTTCGGCAGAACGGGTTGGGTTTGCCCTGACCCGCACCTTATTTCGCCAACCATCTCGCATACGCGCGGATATCAATCATGGGCACGGTAGCAGTAGCCTGAAGTCTGGCAATCAATTCAAACAAGAATGCCGTTGCAGGCTTCCCCTCCGGCGTTATCGTGTAGCAGTGCTTCTCATCGCAACCGAAAGTGCCATGAGCGGCCACACACCCAAGATCAAGGCGGCCATCCGGTTCTCCTATGCCCAACGCCTTGGTAAGCGGCTCGCCTAACGGTGGTTTCCATTCACTTTCAAAAGTTAACAAACCTCCCAGAATGTGAGCGGGGACCTTTGCCGGGTACGTTCCTCCAGCGTGCGGAATTGGAAGGCTGGTGCGGTGAAGCCGACGGACACTTGCCACTTTCTTCTGCGCGTAGCTTACCTCATCGGCGTCAATTGACTGTTTCGCTTCAAAAGCAGCATACACACTCTCGGCGGGAATAATCGTCTGGGCTTCGTGATGGAAGATAAATGGGGAGTATTGCCTGTCGAACACGACGACATCGATCTGCTCGCTGAAGTTGCCATGACTGTCCACCACATGCGCCTTCGCTGCCTCGTAACGATGTGGCAGATATTTCTTGAGCAGTTCCAGCCAGACATGCTCGCTCGCGTCGCCCTTGGTAACGGGATGGCCGAATGCCTCCCGTGCCGCCTGCAGGCGACGCTCAATGTCACTATGAAGACTTGCCAGGAGTACGGTAAGGGACCAATTGCTCATAGATCATGCTTTCTCGGGGCTCCAGCTCATGATTGCAGCCGCGCGGTCATTCATTTTGGCTCTCCTTGAAAGGAGGTGTCGGCGGATGACGTTCGACGACCTCTTTGGCCAATTCAAACGTGACGGGATTCGATGGATACGCTGCGAGCAGGAGGCCTGGCAGAAGCCGCTGCGCTAGGTCTGAATAGGTGTACCCGTATGCCCTGCCATGCGTAGCCCCGGTCGCAACGACAAGGGAGTGAATCTGCTGATGGCTAAAGCCCAGTTCTTCAAGCACTGGCTTTAGGAAAGCCGTGCGCTGTGCCTCGTTCGGGCGATTGAAAGTAAACGTCACAGCAGCGCGGCGACGCACAGCCGGGTCGAGCGCCTCAAGCCTGTTGGTACACATGACGACGATGGCGGGGAGGTTTCCTGTTGCCAAATCATCCACGCCACGTATTAGAGCGTTCACACCAGCGCGATCCTCATGGTGCATCTGCCCAAGTTCGCGAGATTGCGCAAGCGCATCCGCCTCGTCGATTAAGAGGACAATTCCAGAATGATGCTTGCCTCCGCGTCCCGCCCCGCGCTTCGCCGCCTGCTTGACTTCCGCGAACGCCGCCGACAGGAGGCTGGTCATTTCGCCGACCGCGCCGGTGCCGCGTGCGTTGAGACTCAGCGCGTAGAGCGTGACACCGATCCCCGCTTCCCGCGCAACAGCGTCCCCAAATGTCTCAGCCAATATCGTCTTTCCTGTTCCCACATCCCCAGCAAAAATGAACAAGGGAGGGCGATCACGAAACAAATCAACAATCTTGGTTTTCTGCCGATGATGCTTACTGCTCCATGCCGCGAGGCTCTCTGGATCAAGAAGCAGGCGGGCCTCTTTCAAGAGCCGCTCCTTCATCTCGTCGAGGCCGACAAGGGAACCGAACCGCCTGGCAGCGGCCGGGTCTGGATATTCACGAACCTCCTCGAAGATGCCTACTTTATTGTCCATCACGCAACCGGCTGGAAAGTCTGGCGGCTTACGCCGCATCCACCCGAGAAATAATTGCGATCCGATGTCCAGTAGCCTGCCCCATCGGAAGGCGGATCGCTGGAAGTTCGCTGGATCGGAAGGCCGGATTTGAAGCGTGCCTGCTTTTCGGACGACAGCTCGAAGTATTGTGAGTTCTGCGTCAGATAGTTAAAGAAGACCGCTCCGGTAATATCCACGTACGCGACAACTTTCCCGGCGCGGTCGTCAGTAGTGAGCAGGCCATTGGCATCCACTTTGTATCTCCACGAGACAATTCGTTTGCCGTCCTTCTTATAGCCGAACTCGTATTCCTTGAGGTAGCCGGCATTAAGATACTGCGCCAGCTCCTCCGCATACTCACGAATCCGTTCTTCCGAAGGTTCTCCATAATATTGGGCGCAGAGATGCATATCTGCCGCCACTTTGGAGGAAATGTAGCGCGCATTGATGATTGTAAAAGTGGCGGATTTCGTAACGCTGAATGTCATGGTTCTATCCTCGGAAAGAAGGTCCCAGCACGTCTTGCCAGCACTCAATTGCTCGTCCCCGCGTTGTCGCGAACCGGGCTTCGGATATCGCCTCCAGCGCGTCTTGAGCGGCACTCACGATTTTCTGTCGGTGGTTCTCGTCGTATACGGCGGCGACGTTGTTCGTCTCGTTGACGGGATCGAATACTTCCATCGCCTTCCCAGTCGGCCCAGGCAGCTTTGACGCCGCGTAGTAATCGGTGAAGTAAATCCGCGTCTTGAGCCGGGACTTAACGATGTAACCGAATACCTTCTCCAGTGCGACCGTGTAGTCCGACAAGTCCACGCCACTGTCAGACAGGTGCGCGACGATCATCTCGGTCATGAAGGACTTAAGCCTGAACCCATCGTCCTTGATTTTCTGGAGCCTGACCCACCATTTCATGAGCCGGACCACCTGTGCGAAGTGATCCTTCTGCTGCGCCTTGCGCTTCCGGATGAAGGCCAGGTGCAGTGGAATGCTGGTAAGAACCGGCTTCCCGCCGTCGAATGCGAACAGATATCCCCGGTCATCCGGATCGCCCTTGTACTGGACAGGCACGACATCGACGCTCAGACCGCTGACCGCGTACTTAATGCAAACGGAGTGCTTGTTGACCGTGATCTGGTCGGGTTTCATCTGCGGATACGCTTCGCGCAGGCGCTCCGCCAGCCAGTTGAGCAGATCAGGCTCTGCGCTGGGGGCTTTCTCCGCCTTGACGTAGAATGCCACGTCCACATCGTTCAGCGTTTTCAGCGCCGTGCCTTTTGCCAGGCTACCCGAGAGGAGTGTCTTGATGAGACCGTAGTCTGGGTGATCGGCCGCGTATCTATCAAGCTTTTCGCGCAAACGACGAACTTGCTCGCGGTATTCCTCCGCGTCCTCTCGACTGAGGTTGACCGATTCGGCAGCGAATTCAGCGATATCGGCATGGGTGATCGCTGCCTCTGAGAAGGGTCCGTCCACCTTACGCAGCGCAAGCGTATTCATCGGCCGCTCCCATCGCGGTGAGAATCCTTCACCAGCTTCGAGAGCGATTCGCCGCCGGAGCGCTCCCGCAAAGTGTCGAGCCGCGCGTCGCTGCGCATTCCGGCCGCAAAATCAGGCCCGTAAGTTTTTCTCAAGGTCTTGATGAGAGTGTCGCCGCGCTTCTGGCGGATTTCGCCGTTCTCGTCGCGACACCGTTGATCAAGGCCGGTGTTGCAGTGATCTTTACTCTTGGCCATGGCCGATTCTCCACATCACCCGGAAGGGGGTATTCTTATAGAATAACAGGCGATTGTCTATTATGCAAGCGAACTATGGTAGACAGTATTAATAACCTGTTATTATTATTGACATCCTTGCAGTATCCGGCTACAGTTACGCCGGTGAAGTAATCATGAACAATCCCGATGTGTTCTACAGGGTGGTTGGTGAGAATATCCGTGCGAAGCGCAAGGAGCGGGGACTGTCACAGGAAGGGCTTGCCAAAGCCATCGGCCTGAAGAGACCGTCAATGAGCAACATTGAAAAGGGGCGACAAAACATTCTACTGCACACATTTCGCGACATTGTCGAGACTCTGGGGACAACCACGGATGCCCTGTTTCCCCAACGGAGCATACCCGAGCCACAGAAGATGCCTGATTTGACGAGCTATTCCCCACAAGTCCGTGAATTTGTCGAGGCGGCCATCAAACCAGCGGAGAAGGAGGAAAGCCATGGCGATCAGAAGACGTAAGATCGAATCTCTCATTGAAGAGCTTCTCGCTACGTACCACATCGAGCAGGCCCCGGTGCCAGTGGAACAAATCGCCAAAGCGAAAGGGGCTAGAATCTTCTACCAGTCGCTCGAAGACAATGTTTCAGGATTTCTGTACCGGGACAATGCCCAGGCAGTCATCGGCGTGAACACTCACCATGCTCCGGTCCGGCAGAATTTCACAATGGCACACGAACTTGGGCATTTTCTGCTTCACGACCAGGAACAACTCCACATCGATCACGAATTTCGTGTCAGGCTGCGTGATGATGTTTCCAGTCAGGGGACGGACGAGGCCGAGCGCGAGGCCAATTTCTTCGCAGCTTCGTTGCTAATTCCAAAGCGCTTTCTAGAAAAAGATCTGGAGAGCGAGCAATTTGTCGATATGTTCGATGATTACCTGGTGACCGATCTTGCCCGTAAATACGGCGTCAGCACTCAGGCGCTCGCAATTCGAATGCAAACTCTCGGTTACATTCAGGAATAAGTTAGCGGACGAGTCAGCACCTTCTGCCGCGTCGCCTCCGCGCATTACTCGCGCACGACCCTTCGATCATTCCGGCCACCTCTTGCCGGGTTCCTCGGCGGGTGATAATCCGGTTTATCATTCGGTGGACAATCGGGCAGGGGAAACTATGAGCCAACGTCGCCCAGCTGCAGAGATAGTTAGGGGTCTTCAAACGACCGCCGACAAAATCCGGGCACTCGGCAACGCCGGCTACGACCGCGTAGAGATCGCAAACCATCTCGACATCCGCTATCAGCATGTACGCAATGTGCTGCTTCGCTCCGGAATTTCCGGAGGCTTGCGCCGCGAAGTCGAAGCCGAACGCGAACCCGTTGAAGTCGACGCAGCACCTCCAGCCCGTGAGGACACATCGTGGACGGTCCTGAAAGACGCGGGCTTTCAGCTGCTTGGTGAGTGGACTCACGATCCCGAAAGCCTGCTGAGACTTGATGCCGATGCCCCGAACGAACCTGGTGTGTATGCATTCGTCGTGGACGATATCGTGGTCTATGTCGGGCTGACTCTCAGTGGCCTTAAGACGCGCCTTGACCAATATCGCCGAGGTCACAAAGGGCAGAAGACCAGTTCCCGCATCAATGGTCGAATTTCTGAAACGCTACGCGGAGGAAAAAAAGTGAAAGTGCTTGTGGCTACGCCAGAGCCGTCCGAGTGGCAGGAACTTCCGGTTAACACGGCTGCCGGGCTTGAAGCCGGACTAATTGAAATGATCCGCCCATCATGGAATATCAGAGGCGCGGGTTGAGCGACAAAGTCGCCCCGCAGTACTGTTCTAGCGGTTCTCCGCCGTAAGGCGTATATGTTAGGAAATGTCTGTTAAGCAAGAAACACTCTGGCCCACCGAAGCAGATTTTGAAGCGGATCTTCAGACCGCACTGCGCCGCACCTTCCCTTGGCTTCCAGCGGGATCGATCCGGCACCAGACCAGATTCTCGTTTGATTTCGGCAGAGCCCGTATTGAAATCGATGGAAAAGAACAGTCCCGAGCGATGGGACGCGCCGACGTTTTGCTTTACTCCGACCAACAATCACTCGCCGTATTGGAGCTGAAGCGGGCAGCGCAACCGCTGCTCGACTCCGATATAGCACAAGGCCTCTCCTACGCACGAATGCTCCACCCGAGTCCGCCATTGGTTGCGGTAACCAATGGTAGCGACCTCGTACTGCTCGAAACTCATACCGGCAACGAATGGAAACCCGCGAGTCCATCGGAAGCCGAGTTTGCCAGTCTTATCACGCAGGCCGCAAAAGTAGCAACGGCCGACCTTAAACAGGCCGTTTCCACCCTGATGGGTTCAAATCCCGCTGTCTGGATGCAGGCAATCCGGCAAGCATCCAAACTCACTGTGGCCGAGCTGTCCGGCAAATGGGACGAGCAGTTGCTCCCATTTACGCCTGACTTTCTCCTTCCTCGCAAGGCGACCGCCATCGCGCTTTATCTGCTCAGACAAAACAAACGGCTCCTTCTCATTGAAGGCCCTCCTCTAAGCGGCAAGAGCAACCTACTTTTGGAACTGATGAGCCAGACGGAATCAGTGGATGATCTGGCGGTTCTATTTCTGGAATCCGAGTCTGGCACGGGTATCTTGCAGACGCTTGCCACCACACTCTCAAATACCTTGTCATGGCCGGTAACGCGGGATGAGGCGCGTGACTGGCTCCTCCGACTGTCCAGGACAGCCGGCCCGTCACTTATCATCGCCGTTGACGGGTTCGGGCCAGGTCGTGACGATATTCGGGCCGACGTTGAAGACTTGACCTCACATCTTTTTGGCAACCGCGTGCGTGTTGTAATGACGCTTGACGACAGCCTCGCCGATCAACTCGTTCTGAATTCCACCGGAAGAAAGAAATCCGCTATTGGCCGCAGGTCTGAGCGCATCCATCTCGACAAACTCGACGATGATGAATTTGAGCTCGCGGCTCAACTTCTTGGCCAGCATCGAATGATCATCATGGACGGAGGCCAATACAGCCCCGATCTGAGGATTCCATGGGTGTTGAGAGATATTGCCTCGCGGATTATTCCGCAAGAGCGTTACCAGAACACCAAACTTGCTGCGGGCGTTCCGCCTATTGTCGGATTAGATCTGATAGAGCACACGCGCAGCCGGTTTCAAGATCATGAGCTCAGAAGGATGGCCCGCGCTACGGCCCAGGCGGTGTTGAATGACGTCGATGACAAAAGCCGTCCCTTCAGTCTTGTTCTCGAATCGATGGCTACTTATACCGTTAGGCGGCAGTCGCTTCTCAAGTTCCTTCAAGGCTCTGATCTAGACAAATTGATTCAACGGGGGTTTTTGCGCCCGATGCTTCATGAATCTGGCGACGCAGTTCTGGTCGTTCGCGTCCCCGAGCTTATCGCCAGTGAAGCCGCAGACCTTCTGGCCATCGAGCTTTTGGCAAAAGCTAAAGAAGACGCAAAATCTACAGCTGAGTGGCTTGCCCGGAAAGCTGCGAGCATTCCATTGGGAGATGTCGTCGGAGCTCAGGCGTTGATTGACGCAGCGCATCGGCATGGGAGTCTTCCTCTCAGCCTCATTCAGGCGCTGATTGCCTCACCGCCAGAAAAGAAAGCAATGTCTCCTGGCACCAAGGCGGCGTTCTATCTTCCCGGCGCAGGCACGGTTGATATGACCTTTCAGGACGGAGGATCAATCGTGCTTCAAGCGCATGGACAGCGGCACAAAATCGAGTCAGATCCGGGTGATGAACAGCCCTTCGCTTATGGAAGTGTTCACAGCTACCTCATCCTGTCGCATCTCGCCTCACGTCCATTTGCAATTGATCAGGAAGGGGAGATTGGCCCGCGCCTTGACCCCGCGATCCTTATGGAAGTTGGGGCGTGCCCTGTAGTGCTGCGTGCAGCTCAAAACCCTCCCGAGATAGGTAGCGGAATACTTGTACACGAGCTTCCCGACGCCGAAATCGTTTGCGAGAAATCCGGCATCGTAGAGCCAATCACGCTTTCCATTTTCTGGTTTTTGGGAGCAGCTGATCAGCTCGCGAGCGAATGGCTGGAGGACGCTCTAGAGAGGAGCTCCTACCCCTTGCTCTCGCGGATTCACATTGCCCTGTCGGAATTGGCGGGCTCCGCAGATAAGCAGAGATCCAATTTTGCGCGCCAGGCACTCGATAGCCGGGTAAAATCAGCGCTTGCAGCTTTTCCCGCGTTTCATTGAAGTCGGATGACAGGTGTCGGACGCGGAAGGGCGGTCATAACGCTGCGGTATAGAAGCAGGCCATCCCTCTGATCATGCATCCACTCTCCGTCGTCCTCCGAAAAGTAACTTTGGAATACATCGGGATGTCGGAAAGTGTCCACGTCCAGCTTATGTGTTGCTGATGGATTGTGATACACGCGCAAACCATCCAGAAGACTCTCCGAGTAGGCGGATTTGCGTGCGCGTATGATATGCGGCCGTATCCCGCTCGCGTTTAGTCTCAGAGCCTCGAAGAATATGTTGGGATTCGGATCTGAGGAGAGGGCGCGCACTTTCCCCCATGACGCGCACGAGCTGAAAATGACCGCGCTCAGCCAACCGAACTCCTCTTGCCCAAACACAGCAAGAGGTACTTCACTGAGGTTGTCTTTCCGCACAGACTCCAGCCGCTGTCCTTTTAACGCTCCCCCTTCCCGCAGGAACCGCTCCTCATCCACGTAATAGCCGTAAAGAACGGCCTCGATAGCGCGCTGACAGATAAGACGTGCGAAGGGACTATCAAAGGCAGTAACAGCGAGCACAAAAGGCCGGTTCTTGACATGATCCAAGGATGCGTACAGCTTGGAATACTTCCTGTGCTTCGTGTCGATGCTGTTGCGGATTCGCAGCATGGTCTGCCTGTTCAGCTCGTTTAGATCCTTTGGTACGTCTTCGGCTTTCCGTGCACTGCACTCCGGAGGCGCGCCCTGGGCGTGCAATGCCACCGTCGCCTCCACATTCATGCTACTGCCAGTCGCAACGTGAAAGTCCGGCGAAGCCACAGAGAAATCAACCTGCATGCCGAATTCCTTTAGCACCGCAAAAACGTACAATTCCCAAAAACTTGAGTCGAATGTGGTCTGAAATTCCTTTACGAATTTTCCGTCCCTATCCTGAAAGCCGTTAGCCCATTCATTTACAACATCGCAGTTGAACTGGTTATGCGGCTTCGTGATCGCGCGGAAGTTGGGGTGTTGCTCCGCTTCGGTAACAATTGGCATGAAGAGATCCATGAAGTTTTCTATCCTCTGCGTCAAAAGAGGTCAATCCCGCACAAACAGGACGGAAGATAGTTCAGCATCGCTCCAACCGAAGTGTTCACGAATTGCAGCCCGTGCCGCCGTCTGGATTTGGGCCGGGGTATTCTGTACATATTCCTGCGCTCTCGGCCGGGCAGGTCCCGGTAAAGTTTTCAGGTGTTGGATTGCCGAGGCAACTGAAAAATCAGCCTTCTTTTTCTCCCTCCAGTTGCTAGTCAGGCCTGTCCACACGCAAGCATCAATATCGTGGTGTTGTCCCAGCCACTCTGCAATTGCTTTTCGCACGTCAGCGGAAACGCCGTCAGAAAATTCTCCGGCAGCAGTTGCGCTATGTATGAGCTGCGGAGTTGTCCCTTCACGATCCCGCAGATTCGCGCAAACCGCTTCGAGTTTCTGAGACAGCGCTACGGCCCACAATGTTCGTTGGTCCTTGCTGCCGGGGTGAATGACCAGCGTAAGCCGTTGGTCTAAGGAGATCCGCGCAAACTCGATGGGGAGGGTCGGGCCATCGCGGTGCCAGCATGATTTGATTTGCAGTGCCCCCGGACACCAGATGAGCGAGCCCCAGCCAATGATTGCGATTTCCATTGCGGTCCTTAAATCCCGATTCTCTCTACCGCCGCGAGCACCGGCGTCTTGCCTTTCTTCACCACGTGCTTGGGGCCGCGGACCGAATGAGCGGGATTTACTTCCATGACATGGCCAACGACGAGCCAGTCGAACAGCATGCGCAGCGGAGCGAGATGCTGCTTCACTGTGGGCCTGGAGTGTGTGCTTTGCAGCCCCTCCACATAGGCCGCGACGTTAATCGGTTTGACTCCAGCGAGATCAAACAGCCCGAGTCCCTCGCACCAGTCTGAAAAACTGCACACAGCCTTGTAATAAGCACGCCGCGTGTTTTTGTTGCGAATCTTGGCCACAAAGAATTCAAGGAAGCGTTCTGCGGATTTGGCGTCAGCCAGAAAGAGCGCAGGGGGCCTGGTGCCCTCCACTTCAAGTCATGCAGTATATATAGAAGTAGCTCGCCGTCCATACAGCTATGTCGAATCGTTGTTTTGCTTACGCGCCAAATAACCCGCAATTGCAGCGGACAACCCAACCACCAATTCCGCCTCCTCACGACTCGGCTCGCGTCCTTCCTCAACGTGGCGAGCTTCATTCGAGGCATAGCCCCAGACCTGCGAGAGAGCCGTGTCGAGAGGTTTGGGCAGCAATCCGGGATGGCGTTTAAGAATCTCGCCCAGGGTAGCCTTGGCGTCGGTCGCCAAATCTCGCGCGACGCATTCCAACGCGCCCATCGAGTGATAGATTGCGCCCGGAAGATCCGGCTCGGGCCTGCGGGACAAATCCTGCAACGCTTCATGAAGATGTTTAGCCGCAGTGGGTCGGTCGGTTGCTTCAAGCGCGGCCGTGGAATCTTTCACAACGGCTTCAAATGCTTCGGTTCCGCGAGTGATGATCTGTCCGTCCGCAAGTTGCCAGCCAATTCCTTCCTCGACAAAGAAGCCGTTTACTGCCTCTGCAAAGAGCACAGCATTCTCTTCGCCGCTATTTTCGTCACATTCGGCGAAGCTTGCGTGCAAAGCCTCGATGATGTCGTAAACTTTAAACCAATCGCATCCATACATCAGCTCTTCAACTTCGCTCCAGATATTCGGATATTCACTCCAGTTGCCGGGATCGGGCCTGGTGCGCAGGACGCGGCAAATGGTACTTCGCAGCGATGACGGACCACGGCCAAGCTCTCGTGCAGTATCGAGCACGAAGTAGCGCAAACCCTGCGGGGCATCCTCCCGGATGGTAATGTCCTTGGGTTTGGTGAAACGGTTTCGTTTCGAGAACGGTTGCTGTAAAGCCATAGCTCATTATGAATGATAACGTCCTTTATCATTAATGATCCGATGGACCTGAGTTCTGGGTTGGGAATGTCTGAACCTGAAACCCGCACACAACTAACACACAGCCAACTCGAATGATCAGGTTTCAGGTGCGGACGAGATAGAGTCCGGCTGATGGGCCGTAAGTCGAAGCGCTGCACCAGGCCGAGTCACGAGATTGGCAAATACCAGCAAATCACCCAGAGTATCCGGGATCCCGAGCACTAGAGACGTGCAAGGTCCTTCTGAATGCGGTCGAGGATCTTGTCCAATGGAATCTGGCCGCGATAGTAGAGTGGCGCTGTCTTTGAATATTCCGCTTCGAATTTCTTCCGGATGTCTTCGTCTTCGATTGTGAATGCTCCACTTTTTGCTACGTCGTGATCCAAAGATTTGAAGCGCTTTTTCTTGTGCTCCAAGTACTCCGGCGTTCCGATAAATTTCTGCACCGCTTCCATGTCGAGGAGTTGATGAATGTCGTAGTAGTGTCTGAGGAGATTCGTGGGGATTTTCCCGGTCACCTTGAACTGGCCGTATTTTCGAACCACAGCTTGCATCTTTTCCACGAAAGTGTATTCGGGGTTGTAGCAGGCGATGTCGAGGGCTCGGTTGTCGGCGTACTGAAGCTTTTTTGCCTCTGCAAACTTTATGATCCAGGAAGAAATCGTAACCGCGCGGTTCGGAGCCGTCTGATCGAAACCAACTTCCAGGAGAATTCCATCCTTGAGGCCGGCGATTGAACCAAAGTGGGTATCGTAGCTCAACCTGAGGCCGGCGTTCCTCAACGTTTCGTCATCGTATGCCCTATCCCGCTCGACGGCCGTAATGCCTGGGATCTTAACCTTGTCGCGCAGCATTTCGTAAAACACTCGCCTCGACTCGATGTGCTGAGGCTTCTCGTGATTTGGATTTGTATCGACCTGCAATTCGTCGAAGGGTTCAATGCGAATATCGATGTCTTCGGAAAAGCGATGGATGACTCCAAAACCTTTGGAAAGCGAAGTGCCGCCCTTGAGCTCAAAGGTCAAGCCCAGTTGCTTGAGCCCAAAGACGGCATGCATGATCCAGTAGTCTTTTTCCACGAGAGCCGGATCATTAATTTTCTCGCTGTCGGCAACGGTCTCGACAAGTGCCTTGAAATCGCCTCTCTCGTGCAAAAAGCGATCAGGCGGCATGTTGCAGCATCTCCTGAAACTTTTTCTGCGTGGAGTATTTGCCGTAGAGCGAAACCGCCCGTGAGAGCTTTTTCGGGTCCATCTCTTTGGCTTTTTCGCGAACTCGAGAAAGGACGGCGTCCCGGTCCTCCGCAAGGTCGCCAAGCTCATTAACAAGATCAACCAGCAGAAACTCGGGAGACAGTTGCCTGGGAACATTCATGCGGCGCTCGAAGGTGACCATACGATTGCCAAGCGGAAATGTCCCGTGCCGCTTCTGATTGTAGACAACCCGTTTGTTGTAGAGCTGCGTTGTCCCAAGCCCCAACTGGTTGTAGGCATTCGGAGAGGTCACGACAAAACGGTCTGTCTTCAAGAACGCTTTCACCAGCTCATGCTCGTCTGCCGGAGCCTCTCCAAATTCAAATTTACGAGGGCTGTAGTACAAGCCGTTACGCAGTTTCTGGAGGGTTCCGTCGCCGGTAAGTTCTTTGAGGTGTCGGTCAACACTATGGGACCAAGGCACAAGGTCCCCTCGGCGGTACACACGTCCGGGGCGAAGCCGTCGCTTCAAATGGTCTAGGGTGCTTGTCCGCATGTTGCTGATTCTCCACGTTTATGCTACCGCTTGGCGAAACATAATGTCAAATATTTTATTACTTTTTCATGCACTATTTGAGTTAAATACACTATTATAAATAGCTTACATACATACAATTCCGAAGTGTATCGCGGCCATATATGACACTCTTCGCCAGCCTACGGTCGACACCGTCATAGTCCTAGCCCAATTCCCTGCGCGATGGGCGATGCCTGATTGATTTCCAGAGCGGAGGTCTTCGAGACGTCGGCTCCTAGCTGGGGGCCGAGTTTCGCCACATCGTCGGTGAAGACTAGGACGTCGTGGCTGGCGCGCGACACGGAAACGTAGGCGAAGCGTGAGTTGAGCAAGTCCGGGTGAACGCCGGTGTCGGCGTGAACGAGCACACGCTCGGCGGTAAGCCCCTGAGAGCTGTGGCTGGTGACAGCATAGCCGTGGTCGAAATGAGGATGCTCACGGGCGTTGAATTCAATCCGGCGATTATCGCTGAGGCCCGCGATCACTCCGCCATCGGGATGGATCGCTTCGATGACGGCGAGGTCGCGATTCGCAACGCCAAGCGATTTGTCGGGTGCGGTGAACTGGATACGCTCGCCTACGGAGAACTCGGGGTCGATTTGCTGATAGACACTCACGCCGGTCAGGCGACGGGGATCGTAGGTCGCAAGCTCATGGTTCGGTTTCTCAACTGTCAGCAGGTTCGCGGCCGGGTCGATTGCTACCACCGACGCATACGCGCCAGCCCCGATTCCAGTGGCTTTGCTGCCACGTGTGTACCGAATGACATCGTTGACCTCATAGTGGTTTGCCCAAGAGCGTTCAGCCCCGGTCATGTCCTGTCGCTGCACCAGGACACGTAAAGTATGGTCTTCCGGAGCAAGCTTTCCAATGAGCTTCAAGTCCTGGCGAACGGCGGCGTTCAGTTCGCGACGGGAGGCGTTGTCCGGCGAAACGATCAGGGTGTTCTCGGGCGATTCAATGTAAGCCTTGGCGATTGCGCGAACGCGATCTTCTGCGCTTGGAATCTCCTTGACGCGTCCCTGTTCTTGAAGTGCTTCGAGTGCGGCAGACACGTGGCCCGTGGCCAGCAATTCGACTGTCGATTTCAGAGCAGGGTCCTGCTGGCGAACGATCTCATCGAGTCGAGCTGTGCGCATTCCGGCCTCCTGTAGCTGCTCAAAGGGGCGGCCGGCTTCGACGCCCTGATGCTGGCGGATATCACCGATTAGAAGCACACGGTCATGAGCGCCAAGTCGCGAGAGGAATTCGCGCATCTGATTGGTGCTGGCGAGGCTCGATTCGTCGACGAGGTACAAGTGTTTCCCTTCTTCTGTTTCTGGATTTGTCGTTCGGGCGAGGAAGGCTTGCAGAGTTCCGGCGTCGATTCCCGCCTCTTTCAACTGGCGCGCGGCGCGGGAGGTCGGGGCGAAACCCTCAACCTGATAGCCCTGACTTTTTGCGGTGCTGCGGATGGCGGCGAGGGTGCTCGTCTTGCCTGAGCCGGCGAATCCCTGGATTCCTTGAATCCGGTCCCGAGAGCTCAGCACATCTTCGATCACGGTCCTTTGTGCCCGGTTAAGCTGCGAGTATTGATCGGCAATCGCAATGGCCTGCGAACGCGAGAGAACTGGCTCCAAATGGTCTAGCCCCTCACGCATCCGGTGGAGAATCTCGTGTTCTGCTTCAATGGTTTTCGCAGTCGTGAATTGGCGGCCGGGAACGCCCTGAGGTCGTTCAACGATTTGAAATTCCCCGGAGGCCAAGCGAGCGTCAAGATTGGCACGGATCTGGGTGTAGGTAATGTCGCCCATCCCGCGACGGAGCCCGTCGCGGATGAGCGCCCTTTCATCCACAACCGCCTCGCGTTCGAAGTTCTTGTCGCGAGAAAAGGTAAGGGATTCTCGAACTCGGTCCAACGATTTGAGGGGCTTCTCCTGATGTTGCGATCGCTCCCGAGCGGCACGTACTACAGCATCCGCTTGGTTCCCAAAATCGGCTGCCAGTTTTCGGTGTGCTGCCATCACCTCTGCCGTTGAATGGATCTCCTTGCGATCGCGAGTAGAGTGCGCTGCGATCTCGGCGGCTTCCTTGCCAGAGCGGCCTGTGCGTTCCAGATATTCACGAATCTGTTGGCTCCGCGGACTGGATGCGTCGAGGTATTCCTGGGTATAGCCCTTGATCTCCGGAGCACCGCTTCGCCCCGCTGTAACCTCGTAACCCAGTTGGCGCACTCGGTAGGTCAGTTCGGACTGATAGATGGCCGTGGCAAACTGCTGCGAGGCAAAGAGGCTGTGCGGCTGAATAGCCCGTGGCTGACCGTTGTCGCGTTCGGTGACGTTGAAAACCACCACGTGCGTGTGCAGTTGTGGCGCGACATAGCCATCGACCGGGCGGGCGGTATCGTGCTCAAACTTGGCGGCGACAAACTTGCCCGTAGTCTCGGGTGGATGGTTGCCGCCGATGCGGGCTTGTGTGTAGCGTTCGAGCTGGTCAAGGGCGACACGGACGCTCTCCCGATGCGCTTCGCGGACGCGCTCGTCGCCACCGACAAGAGCGGTGAGCGAGACAGATTTCGGAGCAGAGAAAGTGGCATCCCATCCAGCCCGGTGCTCCATCGTCTTGATGGTTTTGCCGTCAGCATCCTGATATTCATATGACGAACGTTGGCGCACCAACTGCTCGCCCGTCTTTGGATGCTGACCTTGGCTGAGACTCGCGAAGTCCTCGGAAGACACCATCCCTGAAAGTCCGAACGCGCCAGCAAGCCGCCCTTGCCACTCACCCGCGATGACGCCGCGTTGCGACCAATAGTTCTGCTCCTTTGCGGTGAACTCCTTCCGGTGATAGGTCTGAGCCTGGCCCGCGGAGAGCGGCTTCGAAATGGTTAGCATTACAGGTAACTATCCCCGAAGATTGAGGCTTTGTTGGGCGTTGACGCCTGTATCTAGATTCGTGCCCTGGGGTATCTCCGTCGCTGCTCTTGGCGATTTTCGTTGCGGCGGATTGGGCACCCCAGGTTCGTGCTTCAATTCGGCTGAGCGCACTTGCGACTTAATTGCTCCAACAGATTTGGGATCGTACGGGAGCTTGTCGTCGGGCGTGTCGCGGAGATCGAAGTCAGTTGCAACGACCGGAAGATCAAAGTACGGAAATGAGAAGCGTGTCACGTAGTTCTCATACTTCATGTAGGCGTGGAGGTCTGGGAGGCCCGAGATCTCGGACTCCATCACCAGCGGTTCAATCTGCCGGTCCAAGGCAAAGTTTCGCCCCGCACGGGAGCCATCGAAGTGGGTCTCGCGAAGCCGTTCGATTTCGACCTTCCCAATGAACTTGCTGACCCACTCGCCAGCACTCGGCTCCTTTGTCTTGAGCCAAATGCTGGTTGCTGGCTGGGACAGCATGACCTCAGCGAGGTGACCGTACAGGTATTCCAGCTGCGCCTTGCCCTGGAAACCCAGAATCACCGGGTTATTACTCTTCCGATTTTCGGTAATGGCGGTATGGAGTTGGGGGAGCTTCTGCAGGCTTGCCAACTCGTCGATCACAAACCATGCCCGCTTTTGTCCGTCCTTCGGCTCGTTTAAGAGACGCAAGACGAGCAAATCGATCCACAGACTCTGAAGCGGACGAAGGGCTTCGCGTTCCGCAGGAAGCGAAGTAATAAAGATCCATCCCTGCCGTGTCTCGGCCCATTCCGTGGCCGACCACTCGCCATTTCCTTGTCCCTTTTTTGGGAGCAAACGGAGGCTGTCAGCGACCAACCCAAGCGAGCCCAGGACACCGGCACGCTGATGCTCCGCCTTCGGATCGATGAGGTGGGCATGCTCCGTCCCTTTGAGCCTTCGGTCAATCTCTTGCGGGTCTGACATCCACTTCACTAATTCCTCTGGTGTCGGGCCGTAGGCCATCAGAAATGCAAAGATCTTCTGCGGCGACTCGATGAAAAATTCACCTTTCTTGTCCTGCGGCGGCTGAAACAGCGACACAGCCAGAGCCTTGGCCTCGGAGCGGCGGCGCAGCTCCTCTGCAGGACCCCAATAAGGACACCGTGTGTCGAGCGGATTCAAAATCACGTCGCCGTTTTTCGGATCATAAAAGCGTTGGACGAACTCTCGTGCGGGGTCATAAACGATGGCGGAATCGCCACGAGTTTTTATCTGTCGAAGGATCTGCAGCATGATGGCTGTCTTGCCTGCGCCGGTATCTCCGATGATCTGCATGTGTTGTGCTTCCGCTCTCACCGGTATCCGTATCATCGCTTTCATCTCGTCAGTCTTGATGCCGACGCCATCTCCGCAGACCCTGCTGTTGAACTCTTTTGGCGTCATGATCTCCGGGCCTTTCAGGCGTCGCCCATATCTCAGTTGTCGCCGCCGTCGCACGTCCTTGGCGATAGAAAATGGGAGCTGGATGATGAGTGATACCAAGCCGAGAATGAGTGGGAGTTTGTAGATGTCGAAAAGGCTGTCGCCACCGTAGATGGCAGCCTTGAGGTAAGCGCTCAAGGATGCGTCGTTGTAGTTCTGTTCCGGCCCGAGGTAAAGCAGAACATAGCCGCTCCGCAAGGCGGACCTCGAGAGCGCAAGTGGGATGGGCTTGCCGCCCGGTTCGGGTGTCGTGCCCTCTGTCACGTCGCCGTTCGTGGCGGGACGTGGTTGAATTCCACGAGCACCCAGCATGAGCATCCGATGGTTGTCCCTACGGCTCGCTCCGATTGCGCCTGCAACGCTCGATCGGATGTATGTCGGCAAATAGAAACGCTGCAAAGGGTCGTTGCCGAAGGTGAACCGGCAGTAAATGAAGAATCCAGTCAAGATGACCGCAATGAATACCGCCCCATAGGTGTAGATCGGGCTCTGCGGCGGCCAGATAATTGTTTCTCTGCGCCCCCATTTGGTCATTGCCATGGCTATCTCCTTCCTGCGGGAGCAGCCAACTTCGCCGCAAGTCGATGTTTCGCTTCGCTGATCTCATCCAGAAGTTTGTCGAATGCTTCGGGGGCGAGGAGTTGGCCAGAGGCCACAGGACGCAGTACGTTTACTAAGAGCAAGCGAACTCCAAGAATCTCTGCCAGCGATGGATCGTTCGTTGGCCCTTCCCCTGCTTCCCGGAGAATCACATCGCGTATCCATTCCCCCCGTGCAAGTCCGTGCGACCTGGCAAAGTCAGTCACCCGCCCCAGCTCCTCTTTTGTGAGCTTCACCGTCACCGGGAAGACGCGATTTAAATTGCGATCGCCGTGAGAATTCTTGTCTGGCATTGTTTTCAAAATTGCCATTTTGGTCATCCATTTCACAGGTGCACTCAAGTGCACCGAAAATTGTCATGTCTTTGAAATCGCTGGAAGTGCACCTCAGTGCACTCGCACAACCCTCGAAGGGGTGGAGTGTCAAAATTCTTCCGGTGCGAAGCACCGTTCTTGCACTGCCACAAACTTGGACACACAATCACGCCTTCACCGCGCGCACAGAAGGCGTGGATTCCACACCACTAACGACCGTTTTCCCAGGCTGCTCGGAGGCACCATTGGTTACAGCTTTCCGAACACGCAAAGTCGATGCAACCTGCTTCGCTTGCGGAGTCTTCAAGAACTCCTGAAAGTCGCGGTCTTTCGCGAAGACATAGTTCAGCGCCTTGTCCACAACATCGTCAGCGGATGCCTGGATAAAAGCTGCGTATTGATCCACCTGGGCGGCGGTCGCCTCGTCTAGTCGAACCGATGCACAAATGTGGCGGATCTGGTTGATTTCAAGCAATGGCATATTTGTTCTCCTTCATTTGTGTTGAACGTGGGTCTTCGGTGGTACTTGAGGCCGGTTGTTGCATCTGGAAGACTGATTCAATCAGAAAGCACTTTGCGTCCCGGTCGTATCCTCGAATAGCTAAGACTTCGCGCAAGATGCGACGGCCTGGATGTCGTTCGATATGCACGACAAGATCAATGGCTTCTCCGATCTCAGCTTCCGTGTCAGAAAACGTACTTTGGGCATGACCACGCATGGCGAGATTGGCGAAACGACGAAGTGCCTTCTCGGCCGAATTCGCGTGAATGGTCCCCAGCGATCCCGCATGGCCGGTATTCAGGGAATCTAGAAAGGTTCGCGCTTCGACTCCGCGCACTTCGCCGAGAATGATCCTGTCGGGTCTGAAGCGAAGAGTGCCCTTCAATAGCTCGTCGAAAGTTAGGGGTTTCTTGTAGGTGTCTGTTTGTGACCGGGCGGCCACTATGTTCGGTTTTTGCAGGTTAAGTTCCGGCGTGTCCTCGATCACGAGGATGCGTTCATGGTCAGGTATTGAGTTCGCAAGTATCCGCAAAAGAGTGGTCTTTCCAGTCCCGGTCCCGCCGCTAATGAGCAGCGTTTTTCCATTACGAATGTGGTCCGCCAAAAGGTCGGCAATACTCTGCGTCAGCGTGCCGCGAGCAATGAGGTCATCGACCGTGTAATTGCGGCTGGTGAATTTGCGTATATCTATCGCTGGGGCGGGATTAACGATCGGTGGAATCCACGCGGCCAGCCGGCTTCCATCTGGAAGCTGTGCCTCCAGTGTTGGGTTGTCTTCATCGAGTCTTTTGCCGAGCTGGTTAGCAATCACTTCTAGTCCGGTGCGAAGCTTCGCGGAATCGAAGACGATGTTCTTTTCTTGGCACACTCTTCCGTCACGCTCGTACCACCACGAGGCATCGGGGTTGCCCATGATTTCGCTAACGCTTTCGTCAAGCAAGAGCGACTCGATTGGTCGAAGAAATGGCAAGATCAATTCGAAACTCATAGCGGGAGCCTCACGACGATGGAAGCCCAGTCATTTGACCGGGCTTCCGAGAGTAAGAATGCAAGCCTTAGGCGGCCGTTTCCTCCTGATTCACCTCATCGTGATCCTGATCTTCCGGAGCCGATTTTTCGGCGCGATCGAGCTTGAGAATCGAAGAGACCCGGATTTCCCAGACGCGCTGCTTCGAGTTCGTTTTCTTGCTGTCATATTCGCGGCTGCGCAGCTCGCCTTCGACCTGAACGTGTGCGCCCTTCGTGAGGGTCTTGGCGAACTCCGAGAGCTTGCCGAATACGACGCAACGGTGCCATTCCGTGTGCGAGACATACTCGCCGTTCTTTTTGTAGGAGGATTTGGTTGCCAGCGAAAGAGTCGTGACGCTGACGTCTGGGTTGTTGGTACGAGCTTCTGGGTTGCTGCCGAGGAAGCCGATGAGCGTTACTTTGTTCTGATACATGATTGTGTCTCCGTTTGTTGAATTCGCCCGTTGTTGCTCGGGTCACGTGGAGCGAAGCTAGCGAGTGGGCCCGGCTCCCAAGTGCCGAAGGTCTGCTTTCTGGGAGGGGCCCGAAAGAAGTTTGCAGGGCGTTCTTTGCCGTGTTTTGCAAACTTGTTTTGGGAGGAACCAGGACCCCGAAAGGGCGCGCAATGCGAAGCAGAAGACCGAGTGCCGCCGGGCGCCGGAATGGCTCCGAAGCAGTGACAGAGCATAAGACGGGATACAAAACGGCAGACACGCTTCGGAACAACGTTCTCATCTGCGCTCGGCTCGCGGAAGTCCAAGTAAACGACAGTACGACTTGAACTGGCATCTCCACGAGAAGAACGACGGCAATGCTCGCCAAGGTTGCGGCCGATAAAGCTCTGGTCCGCCCACGCCCAGGCGCACAGGTACACGTTGGGCAGGCCAGCCGAATTGGCAGCAGAAATGGACATCGTTAAGCCTCTGTAACTTCGGGTTTCTCCTCAGCTGAACGCCTGGTCAGCCCGGAAGCGCACGATGGTCAGACCGAGGGGGTTCACGGCAAGCTCATTGTTTTTCACGTTCTCGCGAAAGACATAAGTGACAGTGGCTGTCCATCGTTCTCGTTTGAGTTCCGTGTGATCAGCGGGATTCGAATACACCTTTTCGAACTCAATGCGGGCCGAATAGGGTGACTGTCGGAGGTCATCGAGGATCACGTTCTTCACCTCGACATCCACATAGGGCAGCGAGCTGTCTTTTACATAGTTCTGGATGCTATTGTCTTTGCGCTCCTGGTCGATCACTGCCCGTTGCACGTCGCTGTTCAAGAAATACAGAGATGCGGTTTGGTCTCGCTCGATAGTGAAGCGATTCCGACTGAAATACAGCTCCGCCCAGCGGGTCAGGTAGTACTTATTCTCGGCTTCCTGAGGTCGGTACTGGAAGTTCCGATAGTCAATGGCTTCGGCGTGACCCACATCGTTGATACGAACGATCAACGGGTGCATGTTGGCGAGCGCTTGCTGACTCTTGACGGTGAGCGCCACCAGCGCGGTACAAACGGCGGCGAGCACAAGAATCGTTACTTTCAGATAGGTGTTCATGACCAGCGGATCGCCGTACTGTTCCAGATATCGCTCTGCAGCTCGCGTGATTTCGGGTAATGGCGTTGTACTGCTGCTCATGAATGAATGCCTCCTGCTTAGATACCCCTGAGAATTGCCGCTGTGATCATCCCGCCCATTCCACCGCCATGGCCGCCAGATGATCCGGAGAAGAGGCTCATCGTCATGGCGGGAATCTTGAAGAGAATGTAGATGTTGACGAGTACCAGCAAGATCAGCAACGGAAGTTCCTGCACCATGTTGCCGGGGTCGGAGAAGTTGGCCAGCTCCGTGTAATACTGCGCGAGCAGGTGTGCCAGGATGCTCAGGACGGCCGCGGCGAGCACCTTGTAGAAGCAGAACCCAATAAATGCCCGGAGCCATCCCCAGAACAGAAACTCCAGCTTGTCAAAGACAAGAAAGGGGATGAATACGGGACCGAGGAGACCAATGACTGCGCTGGCGATTGCTCCATAGGCAACGATCGCGCTGACGACGGCCGAGAAGGTTGCAATCAGGACTTGAATGATGACATACACGATGGCGTAGTAGGGATTCATCAGGGCCTTCATCATGCCGGGGCCGCTCGTGGCCTGAGCCTGATTCAGCGTGTTCTGAATACTCGTGATGCTGTCGTTGCCGATGACCGTTACCAGGTACTGCGCACCGCCGTTGATAAAGCCGCGGAAGGACTGGCCAATACCTGGTATGTCGCTGTCGTAAAAGCGCACGAAGGTATAGGCGAAGGTAATCAGCATGAAGAAGCTGAGGAACTTTCCCATGTGGAAACCCTGGCCTCCGTGGGTGGAGGCCAGCGATTCCTGTACACCAAACCAGACGAGCATGATGGTCGCGAGCGCGATACACATGCGAACCCCCAAAGCATCAATTGTGGGCGACGCTGTGGCGGTCAGCGTGTCGCATGCCTGCGTGATCCAATTCAGCACTCCCATTTCATCACCTCGCGCGGGTACATCGACGATCAATAGGTCAGGGCTTGTGCGCCACCGTTGTAGGCCGTCGCAACGTGTGTCTCATAGGTGCTCGCGTAGTTCGCAGTGTCCTGGAAACCCGCCTTTAGTGCATCCTGCTGTTGTTTCTGAGCGATGATCTGTTGAAGCGCAAGATTTGCGTTGATCTGGTTGGCATCCTGCATAGTTCGCAACTGTAGAAGCAAAGCCTGGTTGATGCGTTGAAGCTCCGCCATGATGGTCTGCTGGCTTGGATCTTGAGTTTGTGTCGCAGCTTCCAAATTGGCGATGTCGGTCTGTCTTGCCGTCTGATTGGCCCGAATTTTTCCAAGCGTTTCGAGATTGTTCGTCAGTACAGAATCGTTGATATCGACCGTGGCGCCCTGTGCCGCAATCTGTTGCTGCCCGGATGTGCTGAAACTGCTGTAGCCCGGAACCATGCTGTTGGTGCGGGGAACGCTTACTTGTTGGTAGGCGACTGAAGCTCCATTTCCAGTGTTGGCGGAGGTGACCCAGACTGCCGAGTTGCCGTAGGTATTCGAGATCTGTTGCAGCATCCGTAGGTCCGTCGTCGGCGAGAGAAACCGTGAATAAAGGATTCGCGGTGCAAGGGTCATCTGGCGGTAAAGGTCGTACTGCTGCTTCACCTGGTTGTAGGTTTGGAGCGCCGTGCTGGCGATTTTGACCGTATTGGAGAAAATCTGCTGGCCGTTCTCGATCTGTTGAATCTGGTTGCTAATTGACCGCTCCTCGTGCTCGATCTGGGTGATGGCGTGGGCCGATTGAGTCGGGTCGTACACAATCCCCGACCCGAACTGCGCGTGCGCGATAGTGGCCGGCATGATGGACAACATGGCGGCGAGGATGAGACTGATGCGTTTCATTTGTGAGACTCCTGTTGTCTAATCAGTGCTTCTTGTTTTTCTCGAGTTTGTTAGCGTCCTGCTCTCCCGTCCGGCAGACCTCCGTCGATGTATCCGAACGAAGACACTGCTGGAATGCTTTGCACACCGCCTCTGAATCGGCAGGGTCACAAGCAATCTGCTTCTTGCAACTGAAGAAGAACAAAGTGGAGAGCAATGCAGCGGCAAGGATGATTCGGCGCATATTGGCTCCTCAAAAGGTCTGGGGGATAGTGTGGTTCGAGTACGCAGGAAGAAGCAAGTCCTGCGTGAAATACACTTTCACGCGGTGACCCTCACGGATTGTGATGGTTGGCGGAATCTGTATGAAGCGATCAAGAATAGTCGTCGCAGACTGAGAAACGCTGCCTGCAGCGCCATTCGTGAATGCTTGGGAGCCACTCGTGGTAATTGTGCCTCCACCCTGGGTGATTTGAGCCGCTCCAGCAACGACGCCCAACGCGATCGAGGTGCCGAAAATCTGCAGATAGTGATTGTTGACCTTGTCCTTTAGCCCCTCCTCTCCGATCTGGTCGAGTCCGTGGAATTGATCAAGATCGACGGAATAACCGTCCGGCATAATCATGCGATGAAAGACCACGGCCATCCGGCGCTGTTGGCCAAAGCCCACAGCTCCAATTTTCTTCGCCTCGCCTAGCACGACAGTTCCTTCCGGGATGATGACGTGCTGATGGTCATGTGAATACAAGGGATTTGAAACAAGAACTTTGACGGGCCCGATGGCATCGCCATCCAGGCGGTTCATCAACACGGTGTCGAGAATGGAGCCCTCGTAAATGAGGTACGGCTGGCCCGTCGCCGAGTCAATGTTCGCTTCGAGCGGCCGCTTGTAGCCGGCGTCTGGTTCTGGCCGTTGCTGTTTGTCTTCAATTGGCGATTTCGCCAGGCTGCCGGTCGTTTGCGGTTCAGTCGGGTCAAATTGGGTCGATGCTAATTGGCTTTGCGGCTGAGTTTGTTCGGGACCGCGGGAGTACACAAGATTGGAAGCGAAACGAGCGTTGTCAGCCCGTTCTCGCTCCTTTGCGGCAATCATCAGTGCCTGCTGTTGATCAGGCGTGAGTTGTGCCTGCCCATTTGTCTGCTGCAGCTGCGGGCAGGGTCGGCCCGATACACAGGGGACCGCAACGCCACTAGGGCTGTAGGCCGCGGCAGCGGTTTGCTGCGCGAGCGTCGCAGACGCAAGCGCCGGATCTGCAGTTGTAGCGGCTACCAGTGCGGCTTGCTGTTGCTTCTGACGCTCAGCCTGAAGCTGATTCTTCAACTCCTGCACGTTGCTGTCGGTATTGTCCTGGAGCGTGGGCTGTGGCGGTTGCCCCTTAGCGACAGCCTGTTGTGCGGGCGATTTCTTCCCGGAGGAGCTGAAGAGAGCGGCTACAATTACCAAGCACACGGCACCCAGATACACGAAGGTCTTGAGATTCTTCTGCAAGACGCCCTTTGGCAAGTCGAGGTAGCGTCGCAATGTCGGCTCGGCCTGCACGGTTTCCGCTTGGTTGGCGGGAGTGACAATATCGGCCATCGTAGCTATCCCTTGCGAGTGAATTCCATACGCTTTTTCCCAAGTTCCACGTAGCCTTCGTTCATCACTTTGGGAATGATGTACGTACCGTCCCGCAGGTCATATGTCACTAGATTGGGCTTGCCGTCTTTCATCTCATACACACTGAACTTTTCCGGTGCGTTGGTTTTGATGTAGGTGAATTTGTCGTCGTGATAAATGGACTGGATGTCGAAGGGCGGTTGATTGGCTTTGTACTCGTAGTCAAATTTGAGCTGACTTGGATAGGCGCTTTTGAACTCGTCTACTGCCTGCTCAATGTGCGATTGCAGAGCCGCGAGCTGCTGACGCGACTGCTCTAGTTGAGCGGCCGGAACAAACTGGGGCGGCCCATTCGCAGCGACAATGGCGGAGCGGTCGGCCGGTTCGACGATAACCTTCAAATCCGGGTTTGTCGGTGTAGACGAAACGTCCTGGAGAGTGAAACTGTAGATGTTTCCCTTATCGGTTATGAGGTTCAAGTTGGAGCTGATGCCCTGTTTTGCGGGATGCACAAAACAAAAATTGCCAACAACGTCCACGATCCAGAATTCTTTATCGCCTGTGGCAGCCTGCATGATCTTCTCAGTCGTCGGCAGCTCGATGAGAGTGGTGTATTTCAGCTTGGCGCGGATCGGAATAATGTCCTGATAGTGATACTGGACGGTTCTTGCGGAGTCCTGTGCAAGAAGACCAACAGAAGAAGCCACCAAGACAGTTTCGACAATGAAGTTCAGATATCGCATGCTTTCTCTCCTTAACAACTCCGGCTGGGAGGTGACGCGGCCAGCCCACGCGACTGGAATGGCCACTCTTCCGCGAGATGGCGAAGGCCATCCGCGAAACCGTGCCGATCGAAATATTCCCGCTTCTTGAGGTTGTCGCGAGGGTTGTTCGTTGCCATCCAATGCGAGACTGAATCTACGTTGAGGTGTATTTTCTTGGAGCTCTGCGCTTTACGAATGAGCATTTGGCCCGGTGGAACGAGGCCGTTGATCAGGTCCAGCTCAGTGTCGTTAAGATGAAACGCTTCGTGGTAAACACCGCGGTTCATGTCCGGGTTGGCCAGGAAGATCTTTGTGGGGCAGCTCTCGGCCACTATGGTCAGCATCCCCGATTCCTCAAGTTCTTTGATGGACTGCGTCGCAAGGATCATTGCGGCTTTGTGCTTGCGCCAAGTCTTCTGGGCTTGCACCACGTAGTTGCGGATGGTTTCATTCTTGATGAACAGCCAAGCCTCATCCAGCAGGAAGATTTTTGATTTTCCGAGTTTTTCCGGGTCGTCGATTTCGTTAGAAGCGCGATGGAGAACATAAAAGAGCAGCGGTTCCAAAACGTCTGGCGCGTCACTCCACCCGTGGAAGTTGAAGGTCTGGAAGCGAGAGAACGAGAGCGTGTCGTCAGAGTTATCAAAGAGGAATCCGTATTGCCCGCCACGGGTCCAACGATGCAAACGTTCTTTCAACTCACCAATGATGTTGGCGAAGTTAGATACAGTGCGCTGGCCTGGTTCCAGTACGTATATGCGCTCAATTGCGTCCCACAGCCGGCGTTCCTCTTTGAAATCGAGACGGTAACGTTGATTGTTACCCTCGACGAGCACGCGGAAAAAGCTGAACAGAAACTGCAGATTCTCTTTGGTCGGAGGAAGCGAGAACGGGTTGATCGTGAAATCCCGTGCCTCCTGGCCGACGTTCAGGTAGGAACCCTCGAAGATTGTCGTTAACGATTGGAAGCTTCCGCCGATATCAAAAATGAATGTCAAAGGCTTGTACTTTTGTGAATTCTGCAGAAGGAAATTACATAGATACGATTTACCGCTGCCAGTCATTCCAAGAATGAGCGTGTGGGCAACGTCGCCGCAATTTAGGTTCAGAAAATAGGGTGTGTCGTTGTCCGTTTCGACCACGGCCGTGTACTCACCGCCGAAGTAAGAGTTGGTCTTTTCACCAGGTAGGATCGTAAACAGGAAAGACAGGTCCGCATAATTTGTGTTCAGCAGAAACAATTTTCGGAGATTCAGAGCATAGTTGCCCGGCACGATAGCAAAATAAGCGTTCAGTTGGTTGTAGGTTTCGGCAAACAGACTGCCATACGCGTTGGTGAAGACACCTGTGAACTCGGCTACAAGTCGCTCCAGGTCTGCTTTGGAATGGCCATAGAGCACAATTGTCAGTGAGAAATCGCCAAGCGATTGACCCTCACCGAGAACACGAAGGCAATCCCCGAGATTCTCGATATCGGCTTGCTTGGATTCATCCACGAGCACATCGCGCGGGTTTGTCTTGGTCGCGTCATTGCCCATCTGTGAGACGAAGCCCGTCTTCGACACATTGAAATGCCGGCGGCGTTTGTTCACTTCTTTGCGCGCCTTATCGGCGGGAATCGGCGTCCACTCGGATATGACCTGGAAGTTGCCGGGAATTTTCAAAAAGGCGTCAAGAACCAAGGGTCTGGTTTCCGTAATGGCTTCTTTCATCGTCAGGATGCGGACCATGTGATCTCCTACACGAAGATGGTCGCGTTCCGCTTCAATATCGGAATTGACAACCTGATAATCGAGAAACTGCGTTGACTGCGGACGCCCGGCAATACGCCAGCCGTCGTAGTTCAGTAAGCGGCGAAAGAATGTGAACTGCTTCTCATGATTCAGAACTTCGATTTGCATGAGGTCTGCTAGCTGACGACAGAAAGCCAGTACCTGCTGGTCAAGGCGCCGAACAGTTTGTTCGATCTGGGTACGCAATAGGGTCTTCATGCTGTCGTTCGTGAACTGCGCTTTCAGCTCGCCAATCCCGCCGGACGGGTCATGGAAGAGTCGAGCGAGTGCCGCGCCTACACCTGTCTTCGAGCGAGCACCTTCGAGCAAGATGCAATAGAAGATTTCGATCTCATAGAGGTGGTCACGTTTGGCCTCGAAGAACTTCCGGCGTTGGTCGATCGCTGCGTCTACGACCGGATCGTCATATTTGGCGAACGGGATGTCGGGGCGATTCGATTTGAACAAATACTGGTAAACATGAAAGCCTAGCCCGAAGGCTTTGAGTGCGGATTCCAGCCGCTTTACTGCGTATTCCTGCTCTGAGCGGTCAAAACTTTCGTAGTCCACGCCGGTAACGCGGAGGACCATGCCGACATCGCCACTCTTGGTAAGGAACGTCGTGTCATTCCAAAAACCATAGAGGTTGATGTGCGCATTCAGAGCCGCGCTCTCTTTCCATGGCTTGATGACCCTGTCGAGCCGCAACATCACACTACCTCCACGCGAGGGATTTCCTGCTTCGCTGCGTCATACCGGAGTTTGTAGCGCTCGGACTTCGCCAAAATTCTGAGGAACGCAGGGTCACTGTTGGTGACCCAATGACCGAATGCGAAGCCGCCAATGAAGACGGCGACACCGGCAAGGATGGAATTGAACAGATTGAACGCGCCCACAGCGCCTACGCAGACAAAGTAAAAGAGCGTCCGCTCAACTCCTAAATAAGTGAGCGGCTTGTGCAGACTCTTGAAAACGCGATTTGTGCGACGTTTCTGTTGCGCTTTGTCGGTCATGTCGTTTCACTTTTCTTCATAGGCCACGCGGCGAGATCGAATCTTAGTGGGGATTGACACTAAACACCCCACAACCAACTAAGAACATTAACGGCGAGAACGGCAATGCCTGTGCCCGCAGCAACTCCCGCGAGGGCCTTCTTCGCGCCTGGTTCGCCATGCGCGAAGCCGTAGCCTCCGATGACGATTGCAATCAGACTTGCAACTTTGGCGATGGTCCCAGTGAATAGTGTTTGAAGTGCATTGAAACCGGTATCGAACGGGCTTCCTTGGGCATGAGCGGAGGTGGAAGCAAGCAGCAGAGTGGCAAAGATCGCCAGAGCCCAACGTGCGAATTGGTTGTGGGGCTGGAATTCTTTTGCAGGAAGTTTCTTGAGGGCCTTAAGGCGATACATCGTGACCTCCAGCTGCGAATGCAAATCGCCGCGATTCGCCCACCGTAAGGCCGGTCAATTGGCCTGTCCAATAACTTTTCAGACAGAGGTCATTCCCAGTGGTTATAGGTCGAGGATGTGTGCTGCAGATGCGCTGGCGAACGTTCCTCCAAAACGGAAGAGCTGAGTTTCAAATTGGGGGTCTGGTGACCTGAGACCTCCACAAGATCTGATTGTCCGAGACTCGTAACGGGTCAGTGTCCGTATTGCCGACTATCCGTGGAGACATGTCGCGAGCGAGCTCGTGATCCCGAACCAAGAGCAGGACCCAGTTTTGATGACTGCCGTCCCAGGTCCTAATTGGTCAATCAGTGATTGGCCATTGCTGCGGTTGGCGTAGCGAGGGGCAGAGTCAAGTAGCTCCGTCGCTGCGCATCGTGGAAGATTTTGATGTTGGCAATCCGAGCATCTTCGATCCGCTCGTAGCCGATCCGCCCGCCAGTGTTGTAATTCTTCTGGTACGCGGGCGAATTCAGAGGCGCAAGCGTGAGGCGCAGGCGCGCTCCTGCTGGAATCCTCCGAGCTATCCAATAGAACTGGAACGGAATCTCGGCAACCTGATCCGGCTTCAAGAGTTCGCTCTTGAAGTAGCTATTGCGAAAGCGGGCGCGACGGATGTCTTCTCCCAGCTTTACTGCAGAGCCGTCGGGCAGAACCATTAGCACCTGAGCCCAGAGATCGAAGTCCGGCGCGTCGGACTGTACGGTCAGGTTTAGGCGCATCTGTCCAGCGATCTCAGTGTCGCGAGCAAAAGGCTCCGAATGAAATGTAATAGCCCGCTTCTGGTAAGCGCGGAACTGACTGAGCAGATTCTCATTCGCAGCGAACTTCGCCACGTCCAGTTCGGGTAGTTCGTGAGGGTTACTTATGAGAACGGTAGGTGCTTCCGCCCCCGCAGGAGCGGTCTTCAAATACCCGGAATGAAACACATCTTCCGGCGTTCCCTCGAGGAAGACCTTCATTTCGCCGGACGTAGCGGCTTCGAGCGTTGGGGCATATCGCCACTCGTCGGCACCCATCATGAAATACGTAACGCGGTCTTTGAGAAGTGCCGGCTGCGGTCCTCGACCGAGAACCCAGTCGTACCAGTCCGCGCGCAGCTTATCCATATCGAGAA
>Ga0335071_10000716_pt1 | contig 36038 bp, 22 predicted proteins | sample Lox_Sample_15_FD_206724 | JGI IMG/M metagenome (GOLD analysis project Ga0335071, IMG submission 206724) | Soil microbial communities from Loxahatchee National Wildlife Refuge, Florida, United States - Lox_Sample_1.5 | ecosystem: Environmental > Terrestrial > Soil > Wetlands | place: USA...
TCACCGGGACATTCATCGTCGGCGTGCTCTGTCCTTGATACTGAACTTGCAGCGTGATACTGGTCTGGCCCGCGACTGCGTTTGGAATAACCAGCGCAACCTCATCCTGGCGCGCATAGAGCAACGGCGCTGCCGAACCATTGACCATTACCTGGGTACCGGCTAATGAGCTTTCAAGCTTACCGGCGGTCGCGGCGGAAGCTGGATTGTTGGTCAGCGTTGCCGGGGCGAGGTCGGCGCCGTTGATGGTCACCATCTCGCCGGCCGCCACTGCACCGCTCAAACCGCTCGCGGAGTTGATCACCTGGCCGATTAAAGCCTTCTGCGACAACAGGCCATAGACCATAAGGCTTCCCGAAAACGTGCTCACGTACACCTTCCCGTTGGCGATGGTGGGTGCCGAAAATTTGGCGAGCATTCCCAGACCGTCGCGCGCCGAGTTCATGTCGCTGTTCCACAACTCCGTCGAGAGGTCGAGCGCGTTGTAGGCGTGGAGGGTCCCGGCTCCGTCCTCATCCCCGTCGGTGGTCGACGTAAGCCAGAAGATTCCCGAATAAGATGCGCTGCCGTAAGCGGAAACCGCCATGCCGTCGTAGGGCAAGGCCGCTTTGTTGGTGCCCTGCGACATGGGTGTGGTTTGGAACTGATTGTTGACGATCTGAAATGCTTTCGGTACATCGGCGTTCGCGCGCACGTAGAGGATCGACCCACCGCGACGGTCCCAAAAGGCCATATTGAAGATACCGAAGCCGATGGCCTGAAAATGCTGCAAAATCTGACCGTTACCGGTTACCGTGTGGCCCAGGTTATTCTGGTCGATCAGGTACACTACGCCTTCTTTCCCGCCTTCGATCAACCAGCCATTTGAGGTCAATAAGGGTCCGCAAGAGCCCAGGTCGTTATCCAGATCGGTGAGGTTCTTGTAGTTATCGGGAGCGAACCAGTCCGTCATAGCGGTGACGCCCGAGCTCGTCGTCACTTTAAGAACGCTCTCGGCAAAGTCTAACTTGCCGTCGAAAGTTCCATTGCCTGTTGCGAAATACATGTTTCCATTGGCGTCGACGGCGGGCGCGCGCCCTCCCTGCCAAATGGCCCCACCCCAACCGCCCGGCGTGGTGTTGTACGCGGAGACTTGCTGCTGCACATTGGCCGCGTTGTATCCCAGCAGCCAGCCGTGCCAGGGGCTAATGTCATTCTGCGAGCCGAATCCGAAATAGACGACGTTATTCCACAGCACAAGGCTTGCGCGCTGCAATTGCTCACTGGCGGTAAACGGAACCTGCCCATCTTTACTGTCGAAGCCGTTAGTGCCCGGCACCGACGCGGCAATCAGCACCGGCGCGCCGAACTTCTCCTGACCGGTTGTGATGTCGAGGGCGTGCAGCCGGTAGATGTGCTCTCCGTTTTCCTTGGTGTACGCGACCGCGTACAGTGTGTTCGTCGTGTCATCAATCACCGGCGTGCTTAGAACGCCGATCTCGGTGAGATCCGCGACGTTGAAGTCGGTGCCAGGCACCGAAGGTCCGAGATTGATCTGCCACAAGGGCGAGCCCTGTTGATCGGCGTCAAAGGCATAGACGTTATTGTGGTGCGTGGCCACATAAACGACATTGTGAACGTTGCCGTCGGCCATCGTGACGCTCTGCATGTAGAGAGGCTGCCCGTTGATCGCCCCCGTCACCGGGAGCGAAAAAAGCTTTCCGAACTGCGCCGAGTTAACATTGAGCGTACTGAGAATGGTCTCGTTCAAGTTCGCGTTGGTGCGCGCGTTGTTGTAATTGGCCGTCAAAACGTTCACGCCGGCCGGTGTCTGCGCGGCCAAGCGGAAGGCTGAGACCGTGAGTAACAAACCTAACGTGAGAAATGGTCGGGACGAGTTCATGTGATTCTGGTTCTGCATTTTGTCGTTTTGAAATTCGTATTGTAATGTAGAACACGCGGAGAGTGTGGAAAAGGTTACCCAAAGAATTGAACTGGCGAGTAGCCGCAGGTTTCGCGAGCGAAACAAGTTGGGCTACCGATTCGCGCATTGGCCGATTTGGATCTGGGTGTTTTTTATTACACCCGGCCCGCTAGTCTTCGACCTTTTCGAGCGCGGTTTCGACTGGCGGATGGCGGCGTGGTTATCGCTGGTGCTGGTGGGAACGGGAATCGCCGGGTTACGCGGCCAACTGCCAGGGGTTGAGCCGAGACCCTATATTTTACGCTTCACCGAAGATAAACCGAATCCGCTGTATCGGCGCGTGTGCTACACCTTCGCCTGGAGCGCCGTGGCTGTTTTCGCGGTCCTGAACCTGGTCGGCCTGATGGTCGCAGTAGTCACGGGCAAATGGTATTTGCACCAGATCTACGTGTATGGCTACTTCCCACTGGCCATCGCCATCTGGATAGCGGGCGCATTAGGCCGCCTGCCGCGCGTGATGGCATCGACCAAAGGCGAAGGACACGAGCGCAGGTATTTTTACGGCTCTGTGTGGGCGGTTTGTGTGGCGCAACCGGTGTTGGGCATGTTGTGGAAAGTGCTGCCGCGAACAAGAGGCATGGATGCCATCAAGCTGCTCGTGTTTGCGGGAATATTAGCCTTGTTCGGCAATTTTGCGCGCCGCGGACTTCTGCCGAGAACCCGGCCAATCGTCCCGGGCGAGAGCGCCGTATCCGATTAAGCGGTCATATTCATCGTGTACATGTGCCACGCGAGGTCCTGAAAGTCGAACAGATAAATCGTGGTTTCCTCCACTCTTCCGGCAAAGTGAAAGGAAGTCATGTGCTCCCATCCAGAAAAAGTCTTTTCTTCGGAGTTGATCAGCAGGTCGACCGCGCCACCGGCGCCATGCTGAAACAGCTGGTATTTCCCTTCAGCGCCAACACCCAGGATATGGCAGTGCAATTCGTGACTATAGACCTTGACGGTGGCGGGCTCGAAGGAACCTTCGAAGTGCACCCTGTAATTGCGGTCATAATCGTGCATCCACCAGCCGCCGTCGCCGATAATCAGGCGGCCGGCAATGTAAGCGATGACGGAACGGTTTGCGGCATCCATATCAGAGCACAAGCCTTTCGTCGCCTTCACGGCGCGTAATGTGCTCGCGGTCAAGGTACTCGAGCAGGGGAATGGCGTATTTGCGGGAAATGCCCGTCCAGTCTTTGAAAGCACCCACATTGAACCGCGCGGATTTGCGGCCGGCCAGGAGAACGCGCAGACTGTCCAGGGCCGCGTGATGGAAGACCAAGTCGTTGTTGATGCGGACCAGGCGTTTCTCCCGAATCAGGATTTGCAGCAGCGACCGGGCGCGGGCTAACTCCACGCCGGATTTCGCCAATACTTCGTTTACTGTCGGTGCAGCCAGCCCGGCTTGCTCAAAGGCTCGCTCGATGCCGGCGCGCGCCTGCTCCTCGTCCTCTTTGAAAACGACTTTGTGACTTCGTGAGCGGACGGTTTCGCCTTCGACGGCAAGATCTTGGGCGCTAGCGAGGATGGCGTCAAAGACGAAAGGCGGTGCTTCAGCCAATTCGCGGCCGCGTAGATCCTGTTTCGCGACGCCGGGGAGCAGAGGATTGGCCTTATGAAAGGCGCTGACGGCGGAGCCGATTTTCTGTTTCGTTTGCTCGAGCCAGCCACGATCGATAAGCCAGGGCTGCGGCTGTTGGAGCAAAACGAAGGAGACCGAGCGAGCTGCGACTTCAATTTCGCGCTGGTGTAAGCCAGTGCGCGCGACGAGGTCCGCGAAGCTCAAACCGAATTTCGACTCGCGGACGAGCAACGCGATCCTGGCGGCCAGCTCGGGGCCGTTTAGGATATCGAGCCGTTTGGCGGCACTGTCAGCCTTGCGGTAACGCACGCCTGCGATATCGAGCACCATGCCGCCACCAATGGTCACGACCGGGGAAAACATGCGGATGATGAAGCGATCGCCGGGCAGCAGGAGAGCGGGCTCTCGAAGCACGATGCGGGCGTAAGTGCGCTCACCCGGTTTGACGAGCGTGGCACCGTCGAACAGGCGGATTTCCGCTTCGACCTCAGCGGTGCCTGCGTGGAAATGAACGGGTGCGCGATGTTTTAGCGTTTTGGCGGATGGCAGCAGATGTATGGAGCAATCGAGATGTCGTGTGATCCGGAAAAGGCCGGGCGCGGCCAGCACCATGCCGCGGGCGATTTCAGCGGGCTCGATATCCGCCAGATTCAGAGCCGTACGCTGCCCGGCGGTCGCGTGGTCAGCGGTCTGGCCATGCACCTGGACGCCGCGGACGCGGAGCTTGCGGCCGGTGGGATAGAGCTCCACTTCCTGTTCGCGGCTGACGGAGCCGGAAATCAGGGTCCCGGTGATGACCGTGCCGAAGCCTTTGGCGGAGAAGGCGCGATCGATGGGCAGGCGGAAGTGGCCGGCAGCGCTTTTTTCGATGACGGAGAGAGAGGCGCGCTGGATTTCGCGGCGCACGTCGTAGATTCCTGCGCCGGTGGTGGAGCTGACGGCGACGATGGGGGCGTTCTCTAGAAAGGAGCCCGCGACGAACTCTTCCATCTCCAGGCGAACGAGATCGAGGATGTCTTTGTCGACGAGGTCGGCTTTGGTTAGAACGATGATGCCGCGCGGAATGCCTAGCAGGCGACAGATATCGAAGTGCTCGCGCGTTTGCGGCTTGATGGATTCGTCAGCGGCGACGACGAACAGGACGAGATCGATGCCGCCCACGCCGGCAAGCATGTTCTTCACGAAACGCTCGTGACCGGGAACATCGATGAAGCCTAACTGCAAGTCTGGCGTGACTTGCAAGTGCGCGAAGCCGATGTCGATGGTGATACCGCGGCGTTTTTCTTCTTCGAGGCGGTCGGCGTCGATCCCGGTGAGGGCCTTGACCAGGGCGGTTTTACCGTGATCGATGTGGCCGGCGGTACCGACGATGACGTGCTTCATGGGAGAGTCTTTATCGTACTAGGGAACGGGAGATTCAACGCGAAGGCGCGGAGAAAAGAAAAACAAAAGACGAGTACGTTGGACGTCGGCAGACAACGCTGGCTCAAACTGGACCGTTGAGTTCCAGCCTTTGCCACGGGCCGGCCGGGCTGACACTCCACTCCATGTTATATGGCAATTGAATTCCCTTTATGAAAGTGAGCTCTACAACTTCGGAGGGAGTGCCATCGAACCGACTTGCGTTTACAAACGTGTTGAGACCGCGGGGACTTGGCCGTCCACCGACGAACCTGGGAGAACCTGAGTTGAAACGGCAAAAGAGTGGAGTGGCCCTTGGATTTTGTTTTAATAGGGCGGAGGTTAGTGCCCTCAACATTACAGGCTGTTCGTCTTTGTACCGGCCATAGTGCCGAAGGCCGGAGTCATTCGGGCCGCGAGCAGTGCCGGGCCAAAAGAACACGAGGCTGTTGAGTACCTCCACCAGATTTTCGAGCTCCCAACCATCTGTGAACTTAATGTTAGCGGCGTGTAATGGTGCTTGGTCCCTCAGCTGGACCTCACAATCACCGGCGCGGAGTGAGATGTGATTTGCGCGGCGATATCGCAGGAGATCAAGACGCTTAGCGGAGGACATCAGCGTTGAAGCGGAATGTATGTAGCCACTGTCGCGAATTGAGGCCAAGTTTGTAGAAGAGGTCAGGTGGTATGCATAAGGGCGACAAGACGTGAACGTCGAAATCGTGAATGCCATAAACACCACCGCCTTAGGATACGTCCGATGCCGAAGGTACCCGCGAAAGGCGCGTGCCCCTGCGCTACAGTGAAGGCGATGTCTCAGCGCGAATTGGTTCCGTTGGAAGTGATCGAGTCGAGAATATTCGTGCTGCGGGGGCATCGGGTGATGTTGGATCGCGATCTGGCGGAACTGTATGGCGTTGAGACTCGCGCGCTGAACCAGGCCGTAAAGCGAAACAGCGACCGGTTTCCCGAAGATTTCATGTTTCAACTGACTCTGGAGGAGGGAAAGGCGGTGCTGGCTCTAAGATCACAAAACGTGATCTTAAAGCGGGGCGAGCATCTCAAGTACGCGCCGAGGGTTTTCACGGAACACGGGGCGGTGATGCTGGCGAACGTCCTCAAAAGCGACCTGGCCGTGCGCGCCAGCATTCAGGTGGTCCGCGCTTTTGTGCGCTCGCGCCAGTTGCTGACTACCAACACAGAGATCATGCAGAAGATTGAGGCGCTGGAGACGCGGATCGGAGCACACGACGCTGAGCTCGAAGAAGTGTTCAGAACTCTGCGGACGTTGTTGGAGCCGCCGGCACCTCCAAAACGTCCTATGGGTTTTGTGTTGCCCGAAAAGAAATAGCCGCAAAAGCCGCGTGCGCGTGCGCTACAGTGAATCCCATGAACAGGTTGGAGGAATTGCGCCGCCGGCACGCGGCTGCGGAACAGGGTGGCGGGGCGGAGCGCAAGGAGCGGCAGCACAAAGAGGGCAAACTCGCCGCGCGAGAGCGGATCGAACTGCTGCTCGATGAAGGATCGTTCGAAGAAACCGACAAGCTAGTCACGCATCGGTGCCACGATTTCGGGATGGAAGAGCAAGTCATTCCGGGCGACGGGTTTGTCACGGGATGGGGGCACATCGACGGGCGGCTGGTGTACGTGTTTGCGCAGGATTTCACCGTGTTCGGCGGGTCGTTGTCGGAAGCGAACGCGCAGAAGATTTGCAAGATCATGGATCTGGCGATAAAAAATGGAGCGCCGATCATCGGGCTGAATGATTCAGGCGGGGCGCGTATTCAGGAAGGCGTCGTTTCGCTCGGCGGTTACGCGGATATCTTTCTGCGCAACACACTGGCGAGCGGCGTGGTGCCGCAGATCTCGGCGATTATGGGGCCGTGTGCGGGCGGCGCGGTGTATTCTCCGGCGATCACGGATTTCGTTTTCATGGTGCAGGGCACGAGCTATATGTTCGTCACCGGGCCGGACGTGATCAAGACGGTCACGCATGAGGATGTGACGAAAGAGAAGCTGGGCGGCTCGATGACGCACAATTCGGTGAGCGGCGTGGGGCATTTCGTGGCGCATGACGATGCCGAGTGTCTGCGCATGATCCGCGAGCTGATGGGTTACCTGCCGGCGAACAATCGGGACGATCCGCCGCGTCTGGCGACGAACGATCCGGTGGATCGGATGGATCGCGAGTTAGATAAGTTGGTGCCGGAGGAATCGAACCAGCCTTACGACATCAAGGATGCGATCCGGCGGGTGGTGGATGACGGCAATTTCTTCGAAGTGCATGAGCATTTCGCACAGAACCTCGTGATCGGGTTTGCGCGCCTGGATGGAAGGCCGGTGGGGATCGTGGCAAATCAGCCGGCGTATCTGGCGGGGTGTCTGGACATCAACTCGTCGGTGAAGGGCGCGCGGTTCGTGCGGTTCTGCGATGCGTTCAACATTCCGATTTTGACGTTCGAAGACGTGCCGGGCTTTCTGCCGGGAACGGAGCAGGAGTTTGGCGGGATTATCCGGCACGGAGCAAAGCTGCTGTTCGCGTACGCGGAAGCCACCGTGCCGAAGATCACGGTGATTACGCGGAAGGCTTATGGCGGGGCGTATTGCGTGATGGGATCGAAGCACATCCGGACGGATATCAACTTTGCGTGGCCGACCGCGGAGATTGCGGTGATGGGGCCGGAGGGCGCGGTGAACATCGTGTATCGGCGCGAATTGGCGACGAATGGCGGGGATGGAGTGCGGCAGCAGAAGGTGGCGGAGTTTCGCGAGCGCTTCGCGAACCCGTTTATCGCGGCGGAGCGCGGGTACGTGGATGACGTGATCGAGCCGCACGAGACGCGGCCGAGGGTGATCAGCGCACTCCGCATGCTCGAAAACAAAGTCGATACGATGCCGCGGAAGAAGCACGGAAATATCCCGCTGTGAGGGCGGCCGGGCATGCCCGGCCCCTACGACGACGCGGAGTTTAGTGCTGAGAGCGATATTTTTTGGTTGCCGGCGGCGTCGAAGTTCGCCGGATCTAACCAGCGCTCGAAGTTGGCTTTACGGGCGGGCCATTCGGAATCGAGCATGGCGAACCAGGCGGTGTCGCGATTCTGGCCTTTGATGATCATGTGCTGGCGGAAGATGCCCTCGAACTCGAAACCCAGACGCAGGGCGGCGCTGCGGGATGGCGCATTACGCGAGTCGCACTTCCATTCGTAACGGCGGTAGCCCAGATTCTCGAAGGCGTAGCGCGCCATCAGGTACATGGCTTCGGTGGCGCCGGCGGTGCGTTGCAGTGAAGGCGTGAACAGGATGCTGCCGATTTCGATCACGCGGTGAGCCGGTGTGATGCGCAGGTAGGAGCAATGGCCGACCGCGAGGCCGGAGGGCTTGTCGAGGATGGCAAAACTGAGCGGATCGTTCGAGGCGACTCGTTCAACGACCGCGGCTTCAAAGGCGGACTGACTGGGATAGGGGCCATCCCAAAGATAGCGCCACAGTTCTTCTTTGCCATCGCCGTGGCTGGCCCGGTAGAGATCGCCGGCATGCGCCAGGTCAAGCGGCACGATGGTGACGAAGCGCCCTTCGAGACGGACGCGGGCAGGTAGTTTTCCGGGAGTGGTATCGATCAGGTCTATCACTACTCCATTCTAAAGTTCATGGACACGCTGGCAGTAACGCTGATTTTGCCTAGGGCTATGGTGCCTTCGTTCGCTCCGGCGCCGGCGTTCGAATAAACATTTTGCGAAACGTTGGCCATGGTTCCGAAGCGCCGGCCGTACCAGGAGCCTCCGCCATAAGAGTACGTGGAGACGCTGGTGGGCTTGCCGATGACTTTCAGGCCAGCAGCAGCGGCCAGGTCGTTAGCTTTCTCGATAGCGGCCTTGGCAGCGAGGGCGCGGGCTTCATCGCGGTACTTGCGGAGCTCGGTGGTCTGGAATTCGACGCCATCGACGTGATTGGCGCCGGCTTCAAGGACCGCGCTCAACAGCGCTTCGAACTTCGAGACATCTTTGAGGGTGAGGGCGATGGATTTCTCAACGACGTAATGATCGACGACAGTGTCGGAGGAATTGTTGTAGTGAATGGTGACGTGGATGTAATCGGTTTGGACATCGGAGGGGTCGATTTGAAAGCTGTGGATGGCGGCAAGGACGCTGCGCACGGCGGTGTCATTGCGGCTGCGGGCGGTGGAAAGGCTGTGGTCGCGAGTTTCGACGCCGAGCGCGAGGATCACCTGGTTTGGGATGACCTTGATTTCGGCGTCACCCGAAACCGAGACGACGTTAGCGGCCTGGTTGAGGTAAGGTTGGGCACCGGCAGTACTGCTGAGCAGCAGGAAGGCGACCATGTGCTGAGTTTTCATATGTTTCCTTTCGCCGAAAATTATCAGGTACCGAGCGGGCGGTACGTACGTCATTCAATTTAAGGGCTCAAGCAGGGCCCTGCCAAGCTATACTGAAGTTAAGGACGGTTCCCACAGAATGGCCCAGCCGAGGCGTTCGTTTCTTTTTTCCTTATCTACCATCGCGGTCTTCGCGGTGTTGGGGGGCGTGTATGGCCCCCGCGTGGAAGTGGCGTCGGCCGCTTCCGATGAAGACAGTATTCGGACGAGCGAGAAGACTTTCACCAAGGTCTACGCGCTGGTAGAGGCGAATTTCGCCGATCCGCTTGATCCTGACAAGGGTATCTACAAAGGCGCGATCCCGGGGATGCTGCGGACGCTCGATCCGCACTCGAACTTCTTTGATCCGCACGATTTTCAGATCCTGCGCGAAGACCAGAAAGGTCACTACTATGGCGTGGGCATGACGGTGCAGCCGCGCAACGGCAAAACCATCGTTCTGGCGCCGTTCAATGGGTCACCCGCTTACAAGGCCGGCATCCGACCGGGCGATGTCATCGCCGAGGTTAACGACAAAAAGACCGACAATCTTTCGACTACCGAAGTCGCCGACCTGTTGAAGGGGCCGCGCGGCACGCCGGTGCAGATCGTGGTGCTGCGCGATGGAGTCGACAAACCGATCACGTTCAACGTGATCCGGGACGAGATTTCGCGCAAGAGCGTACAGGACGGCATGTGGGTGAAGCCGGGCTTCGCGTATGTAGACGTCGAACAGTTTAATGAGAACACCAGCAAGGAACTGGAAGACGCGCTGCGAAAGCTGGGCGAAAACAATATCAAGGGCCTGGTGCTCGATCTGCGCGAGAATCCCGGCGGGCTGTTGAATGAGGGCGTGGCGGTTGCCGATCATTTCCTGCAAAAGGGCCAGACTATCGTTTCGCACCGCGGCCGTTCTTCGCCGGAGAAAGTCTATACAGCGCGCCATGGCAACAACGGGCACGACTATCCGATCGTGGTGCTGGTCAACCGGTACTCGGCGTCGGCCGCCGAGATCGTATCGGGCGCCTTGCAGGATCACGATCGCGCTTGGATCTTAGGCGATAACACGTTCGGCAAAGGCCTCGTGCAGACGGTGTATCCGCTTTCGGAGAATTCGGGACTCGCGCTGACCACTGCCAAGTACTACACGCCGAGCGGCCGGCTGATCCAGCGCGACTACAGCAACGTCTCGTTCTTCGATTACTACTACCGCAAGGACACGGCCACACGGAATCCGCAGGACGTCAAAATGACCGACGGCGGCCGCACCGTTTACGGCGGCGGCGGGATTGCGCCGGACGAGCAGTTCGTTCCCAAATGGGATCATTTGCAGACGGATCTGGTTCGTAAGTACGCCTTCTTCAATTTCGTCAAGCACTACTTCGGCAACAAAGAAGCGAAGCTACCCAAGGGGTGGGTGCCCGACGAGAACATCCTGAATGAGTTCCACAACTTCATCCTGGACCAGGGCTTCAAGTTCACCGAAGCCGATTTCACGATGGATCACGACTGGATCAAGACCTACTTGCAGCGGGAGATGTACATCACCGCTTTCAGCATCGACGATAGCCGCCGCATCGCGATTGAAACCGATCCGATGGTAGAGAAGGCTATCGAAGCGATGCCGAAGGCCAAAGCGCTGTTGGATACATCGAGGAAGATCCTGGCGCAACGCATGGTGAAATAATAGTTCGTGGACATAGCGGCGTCACCGGCTCAGATCAAAGTTCCTCAAATTACGGTGCTGGACGCGGGTGGGCAGTACTGCCACCTGATTGCGCGTAAAGTGCGCGACCTCGGCGTTTATGCGGAAGTGCGGCCGAGCGAGACGCCGGCGGCACAATTGGTGGGGCGCAAAGGGCTGATCATCTCCGGCGGCCCTTCCAGCGTTTTAGAGCCGGGAAGCGCCACCGTTGATCCCGAAATCTTCCACGACCACGGCGCCGTGCTGGGTATCTGTTACGGCCACCAGTTGATGGCGCATCTATTGGGTGGAGTGGTCCAGAAGGGCAGGAAGGGCGAGTACGGCCTGGCGACGCTCGAGCTTGACGGTGGTCGGAGGATGCCGCTTTTTGAGGGTCTTCCAAAGCGCCAGCAAGTCTGGATGAGCCATTTCGATCTCGTATCGGAGATCCCGCCGGGTTTCTCGAATCAAGGCGCCACGGCAACTTGCGCAGTGGCCGCCATGGCAGCACCGGAGCGCTCGCTCTACGCGGTGCAGTTCCATCCCGAGGTGGTTCACACAACCGAAGGCAAGCAGATTTTGTCAAAGTTCCTTTTTGACGTTTGCGGCTGTGTGAGGGATTGGGATCCGCGAAACCGGGTTCCTTTGATTGAAGAAGACATCTGCCGGACCGTGGGTGACCGCAACGTATTCTTCTTTGTGAGTGGCGGCGTGGATTCGACCGTCGCGTTTACGCTGTGCCTGCGGGCGCTGGGGCAGGATCGCGTGCGCGGCATCTACGTCGATACCGGGCTGATGCGCGAGGGAGAAACCGAATTCGTCCGGCAAATGTTTGATGACCTGGGCGCAGGCACGGTGGCGATCGAGCACGCCGAAAGGCAGTTCCTGGCGCCGCTGTCGCAAATCCGCGAACCGGAACTAAAACGGCGGATCATCGGCGAAGAGTTCGTTCGGGTGCAGGAAGCGGTGATTGCCTCGCGGCATTTGCTGGACGGGCACTGGATCCTGGGTCAGGGAACGATTTATCCGGACACAATCGAATCCGGGGGAACCGAAAAGGCTGCCGTCATCAAGACGCACCATAACCGCGTCGCGGGCATCCAGCAACTCATGGCTGCTAACAGGATTGTGGAGCCGTTGAGCGCATATTACAAAGATGAGGTACGCCAGATCGGCCGCGAACTAGGGATCTCTGAAGCGGTGCTGGAGCGGCATCCGTTTCCCGGGCCGGGACTCGCCATTCGTTGCCTCTGTGCGGAACAGAACGAGCCGGTTTCGAAAACTCCGGAAGGATATCTGATCCCCGTTCGATCTGTTGGCGTGCAAGGCGATGAGCGAACCTACGCGCCCGTGCTGGCGTTCGACCGCTTCCCCGGGAGCAAGGGCTCATTGCAAGAAGAAGCGACGGAAGTGATCAACCGCGTTCGTGGCGTGAATCGCGTAGTGGCCCTGGTGGCGAGCCGGGTGCCGTTGAACGAGATGCATGTGTGGTCGAGCACGCTGTCGCCGGAGCGCCTGGCGCGGCTGCGCGCGGCGGACGCCACGGTGCGCCGCATTTCACATGAGAGTGGGTTCGACGGCCGCGTGTGGCAGTTTCCCGTCGTCCTGATTCCGGTGGGTTCAGCCGGGCTGCCGGATTCGGTGGTGTTGCGGCCCATCGACTCTGTGGACGGCATGACGGCCCAATCGGTCGCGATGGATGAGTCGTTGCTACGTTCGATGGCGCAGGCGCTTCTGGAAGCGGCCGGCATCTGCTCAGTCTTCTACGATCTCACGCACAAGCCGCCAGCCACCATCGAGTGGGAGTGACGCAGTTAATTGCGCATTGGGATCCACACATCGATTGCCGGATCGCTTGAAAAGGCGGCCTTGAAGGCCGCGGAGCTCGGTGCCAACACTTTTCAGATTTTTTCGGCAAGCCCGCGGATGTGGCGTGCTTCCATGCCGCGCCACGATGACATTGCCGCGCTGCGCCGGGCGAGAGAGCGGCTGGACCTCTATCCACTCGCAATCCACGCCAATTATCTGACCAATCTGGCTTCGCTGGATCCGGTTATTCGTGAAAAGTCCATAGACGGCTTTCGCGGCGAACTGGCGCGCGCGGCTGCGATTGGTGCCGAGTATCTGGTGACACATCCGGGAAGCTGCAAGGGCCAGTCAGTAGAACAGGCGATTGCCGCGTTTGCGCTCGGTATGGCCGAGGCGGCGAAGGGATGCGCCGATTCAGGGCTAACAGTGTTGCTAGAGAACACTGCCGGCAGCGGATTTCACCTCGGGTGCCGGCTGGACGAACTGCGGCTCATTCGCGACCTGGTCGCACGCGAGACAGATCTAAAAGTCGGTTACTGTCTGGATACCTGTCATCTGCTCGCTTCGGGATGCGATATCGCGACGAAGCCCGGGCTGGAGAAGACGATTGCGGAAGCAGACTGCGTCCTAGGCCTTGAAAACGTAAAAGTGATCCACGCGAACGATTCCAAAACGCCGCTCGGTTCGCATCGGGACCGGCACGCCAACATTGGCGAAGGGCACATCGGAGAGGGAGGCTTTCGCCGCATCCTCACACACGCCAAGCTCCGTGACAAGGCGTTTATCCTGGAAACACCGGTAGACGAGGATGGGGACGATCGCCGCAACGTGGAGATGTTGAAGAAACTGGCTCAGCCGAACAGGCCGCCCACACGGACGGAAAAGCCGGGCAGAAAATCGGGCGCTTCCAAGAGATCAGTTTCCTGAGGAATGTCGGCGGCGGTACCCCAGCTGTCTGGTCGTCGCGAATTCCTCAACGCTCATCAGCGTCCTGGCGCCCATGGTTTGATTCTACAACCGACAGTTCGTTACCATCGTCCAATCAGCTCATAAAATGCCGGAAAAGCAATACGATCACAAACAGATCGAAATGAAGTGGTTCGAGCGGTGGACAGACCAGGACCTGTACCGCGCAGAGGAGAATTCCGATCGCCCGAAATACTACGTGCTGGAGATGCTGCCGTACCCTTCGGGAGCCCTGCACATTGGGCACATTCGTAATTATTCGATCGGAGACGCGCTGGCCCGCTACAAGTGGATGCGCGGATACAACGTGCTGCATCCCATGGGTTGGGATGCGTTCGGGCTGCCGGCTGAGAACGCGGCTATCGCCAACAAGCAGCCACCGCGCGCGTGGACACTTTCCAACATCGCTAAGATGAAAGCCACGCATCGCCGGTTCCAGTTCAGTTACGACTGGGACCGCGAGGTGACCACGTGCGAGCCGGACTACTATCGCTGGAATCAGTGGTTCTTCCTGCGTATGCTGGAGCGCGGCATCGCGTATCGCAAAAAAGCGCTGGTGAACTGGTGCCCAAACTGCGCCACGGTGCTGGCGAATGAGCAGGTGGTGGAGGGCTGCTGCTGGCGGCATGAAACTACGCCAGTGGAGCAGCGCGCTCTCGAGCAGTGGTTCTTCAAGATCACGCAGTACGCCGATGAATTGCTGGCGGATATGGCGCAGCTCGAAGGCAACTGGCCGGAGCGTGTGCTCACCATGCAGCGCAACTGGATCGGCCGTTCGGAAGGCGCGGAAGTGGACTTCGGGTCTGATTTCGGGCCGATCCGTGTGTTCACCACGCGAGTGGACACGATCTACGGCGCGATGTGCGTGATCCTGGCGCCGGAACATCCGCTGGTCGAGAAGATGGCCGACGCGGCAGGCCGCGCCCAAGCCAAGGCGATGATAGACGCGCGCGCCAATAAGGACCCGGGCGATATCGAAAAAGAAGGTTTCTTTACGGGTCAGTACGCCGTCAATCCGTACAGCGGTGAGCGCGTGCCCGTGTGGGTGGCGAATTTCGTGCTCGTGACCTACGGCACGGGGGCGATCATGGCGGTCCCGGCGCACGACGAGCGCGACTTCGAGTTCTGCAAGAAATATGGCATCCCGATTCGACCCGTGATTCGCCCGGTGGATGGCGTGCTCGCGGATCCCGCCACGATGGAAGATGCCTTTGGTGACGAGGGTATCGTCGAAAACTCCGGTGCATTCTCCGGGCTGAGGAGCCATGAGGCGCGGCGGCGGATGTCGGAATACGCCGAAAAGCTCGGTTTCGGCAGCGCCGCGGTGACTTATCGCATCAAGGATTGGGGTGTTTCGCGACAGCGTTACTGGGGCACGCCAATACCCGTGATTCATTGCCCGAAATGCGGCGTCGTTCCGGTTCCCGAAAAGGATTTACCGGTGCTGCTCCCGCTGAATGTGGCGATCACCGGCACGGGCCGCTCGCCGCTCGAAGAAGTTCCGGAGTTTGTCAATGTGACCTGTCCCAAATGCGGTGGCGCGGCGCGGCGCGAGACGGACACGATGGACACGTTCGTCGATTCCTCGTGGTACTTCTACCGTTATTGCGACCCGAAGAACGATCGCGCGCCGTTTGATTCGAAGAAGATTGCGTATTGGTTTCCGATCGATCAATACATCGGCGGTGTGGAGCATGCCATTCTGCATCTGATCTACTCGCGTTTCTTCACGAAGTTCATGCGCGACCTGGGTTTGATCAAAAACAACGAGCCCACCTCTCGCCTTTTCACTCAGGGCATGGTGATTGCCGAAGGCTCGAAGATGTCGAAGTCTAAAGGCAACGTGGTCGGCGGTGATGCGGTCGCGGAACGCTATGGAGCCGATACAGCCCGGCTATTTGTGCTGTTTGCCGTCCCACCCGAAAAGGAAATGGATTGGACCGAATCGGGCGTCGATGGCATCTATCGCTTTCTCGGCCGTATTTATCGCTTCGCGACGCGCAATATCGAACGCGCCCGCGATCGGTCGGGTCCCACGAGCGACGCTGATAAACGCGTGCGCCGCAAGCTGCACAAGACGGTTCAGAAGATCACCGAAGATTTCGACTCGCGCTGGCATTTCAACACGTCGATCGCTGCGATCATGGAATTGGTCAACGAGCTCTACGCGGAAGAGACGCAACTTACGGGACCGGTGCTGGCAGAGGTCCTTGAGAAGCTGACGTTGCTGCTCGGACCGTTCGCTCCTTACCTGGCGCAAGAGCTATGGGAAGAGTTGGGAAACAATGGCCCCGTGTTCAAGCAGGCCTGGCCATCGTACGATGCGGAGCTGGCGCAGGAGGAGCATGCACAGATTGTGGTGCAAGTGAATGGAAAGCTGCGCGCGCATCTTGCCGCTCCGTTTGGCACCCCAGAGGAGTCGCTCCGCCAGCGCGCGTTGAATGAGCCAAAAGTACAGCAATTTGTAAATGGTAAGCAGGTAATGAAGGTGATCGTGGTACCGGACAGACTCGTCAATATCGTGGTGAAAGGATAACCATGAGTGATCGTCGAGAGTTTCTGAAAGCCGCTGGTGCAGCGCTGACGACTTCGATCTTTACGGGCAACGTGCGAGGAGCGAATGACCGCATTCGCGTGGCTTTCATTGGCCCGGGACGTATGGGTCAGGACAGCATGAGCACGGCGTTGAAGCTGCCAAACGTCGAGGTCCCGGTGGTATGCGACGTCTATCAGCCGAACCTGGAAAAAGCCATCGCCCTGAGCGGCCGCGGAGCCGACGGCAAGCCCGACGCGCGCCCGAAAGCCAAGGGCGTCACCGACTTTCGCGAGGTCTTGGCCGACAAGTCGATCGATGCCGTGAACATCTCGACGCCCGACCATTGGCACGCTTACATGACCGTTGAGGCCTGTAAAAACGGTAAGGACGTTTACGTGGAGAAGCCGATTTGCGTGGCCATCGACGAGGGCCGCAAGATGGTGCAGGCGGCGCGTAAGTATGACCGCGTGGTTCAGGTGGGCACTTGGCAGCGGTCGGGTGATCATTTTCAGAAGGCTGCGGAGATTGTGACCAGCGGCAAGTTGGGCAAGGTCACGTTCGTGCGCACGTGGAACTACGGCCGCCAAGGTCAGCAAGGCATCGGGAATCCGCCGGACAGCGCTCCGCCCGCCGGTCTGAATTGGGACATGTGGCTGGGACCTGCGCCAATGCGCCCTTTCAACAGCAATCGCTTCGGCGTGCATCCCAAGGAATTCTCGCGCTTTCGCTGGTTCTGGGATTACGCGGGCGGGATGATGACCGACTGGGGCATCCATCTGCTCGATATTGTCCAGATGGCGTTCAACGAAACTGAGCCAACGGCGATCACGGGCCTAGGCGGGAAATTCTATTTGCAAGACGATCGCGAAACTCCCGACACGTTGCAAGTCACGTACGAGTATCCGAATGGAATGATCGCGACGTACGAGAATCGCGAATGCAACGCGCAATCGATGTTCAATCATGGGTACGGCATTCTCTTTCACGGCACGGAGGGCACCCTGTTCGTGGATCGCGCGGGTTATGAGTTGGTGCCGGAGAAGGACTCCAAGCTCGCCGCTGCCATGAAGCAGCCCGAGGAAGGGAAGCGGGGAAACGACCCTCTGCTCGATCACTGGCGCAATTTCATCGCTTGCATTCAAACACGCCAACGTCCGGCGAGCGATATCGAGATCGGCCATCACTCCACCACGACGGCGATTCTGGGCAACATGGCGTACCGCAGCAAGCTGCGCCTGGATTGGGATTCGCAGGCCGAAACCACCCTCCAGCCCGAAGCGCGTCCTATGCTGAAGCGTGAGTACCGAGAGCCATGGAAACTGGAAGTTTAGGCAAAAGCGCCATCCTGGTGTGCGTGTTGGCCACTGCGCTTTCGGCGCAGGCGAAGAAGGTTGTGTTTCTGGTCACCGATGCGGAAGGTGTCGCCGGCGTCTGCCGCCAAGACCAGACCGATCCCAAAGACCAGGAAATGCAGCAGCTCCTGACGGGCGAAATCAATGCCGCGGTGAACGGACTGTATGCGGCCGGGGCCGACGACGTGATTGTCTGGGACGGCCATGATGGAAGCCAGACGCTCTCCGCGCTGACGATTCATCCGCGCTCAAAGCTCATCATCGGCGATCTCGGCGTGACCATGACACTCGAGCGCCACTATGCGGCCATCGGCTTCATCGGACAGCACGCTCGCGCCGATCGTAAAGGCGGCATCATGGCGCACAGCTACAGCTCGCTCGGCATTCAGACCATGCTCATGAACGGGAAGCCCGTCGGAGAGATCGAAACGCGCGCCGCGCTCGCCGGAGCGTTCGACGAGCCGGTGATTTTCTTGTCGGGTGATCAGGCGGCTGCTGATGATCTGCACGCGATCGTGCCGGGGGCTGAACTGGCCGTAGTGAAAGAAGGCTTCTCGAATTATGCTTGCCAGACATTATCAGCCCCCACGGCGCGAGCGTTAATTGAGGATCGCGCGCGCCGCGGCATGCGAAGGATTGGCGAGATCAAACCGTACAAGATTGAGGGTCCGGTGACGATTCAGATCGAGTACACAACGCGGAATGCGCTCGGTATGGACGCTGGTCTCAGGCCTGGCGCGGAAGAGATCGACGCGCGCACGATACGCTATTCGGGCAAAGATTTTCTGGAAGCCTGGACGCGAGCCGAACGGCACTGAGATCAGCGTGGCTTCAGTAGTCCGGCTGTAAGGATTGCCGCACTCAGTACTGCGCACGCCATCGGAAACCAATCGCCAGAGCGCGTGTAGAGGGTGGTCTCCTTCAAGTACGAATAACCGGTTCGGGAAGCCGCCTGCACGTAGTTGGGCAGCGTGCCTAGCAAGCGGCCGGCAGGATCGATCGTGCCCGTGATGCCGTCATTGGTCGAGCGCAAAAGCCAGCGCCGGTTTTCGGCGGCGCGCATGCGTACGATCTTCAAATGTTGCTGCCGGGCAGCGCTACGTCCGAACCAACTGTCGTTCGAGACGTTGATCAGCAACTCGGCGCCATTGGCCGCAAACTGGCGCACGAAATTTGGAAACACGGATTCGTAGCAGATGAACGTTCCGATCTTGTGCTCGCCCACCGGCAGCACAACAACCTTACTGCCCGGCACGTAGTCGCCTACTTCGGTGGAGATTTTCTTCGCAAAACCAAACGGCCAGGGAACAAACTCGCCAAACGGGACCAGGTGCACCTTATCGTAGCGGCCCACGGGCTCGCCAGAAGGTGCGAGGAGTAGCGCCGAGTTGAGCAGACCACCATCGGCACGATGTCCAACCACCCCACCCAGAAAATACGTTCGCGTGACGTGCGCCAGATTGGCAGCCAATTGCAAGTACTCCGGATCGTCGGCATAAAACGGCGCCGGCACTTCGGGCCACACCAGAAGCTGTGGCGGCTGAGACCGGTCCGCCATTACAGTGCGCAGCGAAAGATATGCCAAGGAGCGCTCCGTGGTGCGCAACGTTGGCGGTGTCCATTGTACGGTGTCGGAAATATTGGGCTGCACCAGGACCCCGACTTGCTGCCCCGGCTGAAAATCGGGAAGACGCGGCAAGAGGATCATCAGCGGCAGAGGCGCTAACCACGCCAACTGCCACCGCGGCCGCCGGAGGAGCGCCAGTGCCAGCGCGGCGGATAGCATCACAAAGACATACGAAAGCCCATAGACGCCGGTAAAGGGAGCGAGGCGCATGGGAACACTCATGTCGATACCGGCGTTGCCCAAAGTCAGCCAGGCGAATCCAAGTGAGCCGTGCGTTACCTCAATCGCCACCCACAACGCCGCTACGCCGGGAATCGCCCAGACAGTGCGCATCACCAGGGCCGCAAGTAGCGCAAAAAAGCCCATATGAATCGCCTTAGCGAGGCAGAATAAAGCGAACAGCGCCCACGATCCTGCGGTACCGACGCCGGCGTAGAGCTCCAGGGTGGTCTGAATCCAATAACACACGCCGAACCAGTAGACGATGCCCGCGGCATATCCCAGCAGGAAGCGATGCAAGGGACTCGGTTCGCTAGCTGTGCCAAATAGCAGCGGCGCGAGCGCCACCGGTGCCAGCCATGCCAGGTCGACACGCGGAAAAGCCAGGATCAGCAATGCCGCGCTGAGCAGGGCGAGCAGATAGCGCGTCGAGCGGCGATTCAAAGCACTGCCCGCTGTGCCCGGCCTTCCACATGATCGGCCATGTAAGAACTCCGCACGAGCGGCCCACTGAACACCATCCGGAAGCCGATGGCCATCCCGTAATCGCGATAGGCGTCGAATTGCGCGGGCGTGACGTACTCGGCAACGGGCAAGTTGCGTCGTGTAGGTTGGAGATATTGGCCGATGGTAGCGACGTCGACGTGCGCCGCTCGAAGGTCACGCAGCAGTGCCTGGACCTCCTGCACGGATTCGCCAAGGCCAACCATAAAGCCCGACTTCGTCAGGATATCGGCGCGGTGCTTTCGCGCGAAAGCCAGAACACGCAGCGATTGCAGGTAGTCGGCCTGTGGGCGCACGCGAGGGTAGAGCCGCGGCGCTGTTTCCATGTTGTGGTTAAAAACGTGAGGTCCGGAGTCGAGTACACGCGCCACGGCATCAAGGTCACCGCAGAAATCCGGCGTCAACACTTCCACGCGAGCATCAGGCAACGCGCGGCGCACCTGGCAAACAGTCTCGGCGAAATGACGCGAGCCGCCATCCGGCAGATCGTCGCGGTTTACGCTCGTGATGACGACATAGCGCAAATGCATCTCCGCGGCCATACGCGCCACGTTGGCTGGTTCGCCGGGGTCGAGCGGCATGTCCTGTTTTGCAGGCGAGCCTTTGGGCACTGAACAGAATCCGCATCCGCGCGTGCAAATGTTACCCAGAATCATGAAAGTGGCCGCGCCGCGATGGAAGCACTCGTGGATATTGGGGCAGCGGGCCGATTCGCAAACCGTGTGCAGATTCAGCCGGCGGAGGTCACTCTTCAGACGATGCAGCGATTCGAAATGCGTGGGTGCCTTCCGCGCCCATTCGGGCAAGCGCGGCCGTATCATTGCAGCTTTCGAGCCGTTGGAGATCTGTACGAAGGAAGAACCCAACGCACTATTTTCGCACGAGAGGTTTGAAGCCCGCGTTCTCGAGTTGGGCCTTCGCTTTGCCGAGGCTTGCGCCATCAGTGTACGGGCCAACCATCACGCGGAACAGAGTGGGATTCGGGCTTTGCGCCAGCACCGCGGGAAACCCCTTCTGCTTAAGCGTGTCCATCACCACGCCGGCCTGCGGCTGCTCCACCGCCATGACCTGGAGATACATATTGCCGGGCCCGGGATTCACTGCGACCGCGGAACCGGAACTCGGCGCGGATTTTGCTGCCGCGGCCCGGCGCGGCGGAGCCTCGGCCTTAACCGCAGGTTTCTCGCGCGGAGCGACTGGAGCGGATTCGACAGGCTTGGTTTCGACTGGTTTGGTCTCTACTGGCTTCGTCTCAACGGGCTTGGTGTCCGCAGGTTCGGACTCCTTTGCTTCTTCCTTAGGCGCCGCTGAGGCAGGTTGCGACGCCGGGGGTTGGGCAGTCGTCGGGACCGGCGCTGCTTCCGCCCGCTGAGCGCCCGCACTGGACGCCGAGACACCAGGCGTCGAGTTCCGCCCAACGACATATCCCATCGTGAAAAACACGCCGAACAAAATCACGATGATGAAAAATGCGCTGAGCAGTTGCCGGTTGCCCAGTACCAGCTCGTACTCGCCTTCGGTTTTGCTCATAAAAATACGCGTCTGCGCCGCGACTTATGCCGTTGGAGGCTTCGCTCCCGCCAAATGATCCAACGCGCGGCCTAAAGAAGAAAGTATATCGAGAGGCAGCGGGAAAACAATGGTTGTGTTCTTTTCCGTGCCGATTTCTACCAGCGTTTGCAAATAGCGTAACTGAATTGCCGCCGGTTGCCTCTGGATCACCTCGGCGGCCATGGCCAGTTTATCCGCCGCCGTGAATTCGCCCTCGGCGTGAATAATTTTGGCGCGCCGCTCGCGTTCAGCCTCGGCCTGGCGTGCGATCGCGCGAATCATCTGCTCGGCCAGGTCGACCTGTTTGACCTCCACCATCGTCACCTTCACGCCCCATGCCGACGTGTGCTGATCGAGAATGGCTTGCAACCGCACATTGAGCTTCTCCCGCTGGCTCAGCAGTTCGTCGAGTTCCACTTCGCCCAATACGCTCCGCAGCGTGGTCTGCGCGAGTTGTGATGTGGCATAGAGAAAATTGGAGACCTCAATCACCGCCAGCTTCGGTTCGAGCACGCGGAAATAAATGACAGCGTTCACTTTTACCGTGACGTTGTCCCGGGTCACCACATCCTGCGCCGGCACTTCCAGGGTGTCGATGCGGAGTGAGACGCGCACAATGCGGTCGATCGGCGCGAATACCAGGATCAGACCCGGGCCCTTGGCATTCGGCAGAACGCGCCCCAGCCGGAAGATGACGCCTCGCTCGTACTCGGCCAGGATTTTGATTGACGAGATCAGGTAAAGAACGATAATCAGAATGATTACCAGCGTTGGAAGATCGAACATGATTAGCCTCGCGATTGATTTTGTACCGGTTCTACGGTCAGGTTGAGGTGGTCAACAGCGGTAACACGTACTTTGTCGCCGTTCTTCACTGGCGTTGTGGCCACTGCGTTCCAATATTCCCCGCGCACGAACACCCGACCCTCGGGGGTCAAGTCGGCAAGCGCCACGCCGATTTCCCCGATCATGCCCTCCGCTCCCGTCACAACCTTGCCGGCGCGAGCGCGCATCACCAGTGACAGCAGAAATACAGTGATGGCGGCGAAGGGGACAGCCAAGGCGATTGCCGTCGAGAGATGGACGCGCATCTCGGGCAGCGGGCTGTTGATGAGGATGACGGATCCCAGAACCATCGCCACGGCCCCGCCCGCCGCCAGCACTCCATGCGCCGCGAACTTGGCCTCGAGAATGAAAAATGCGAATGACAAAATTAGCAGCGCTGCACCCAGCCAGTTAATGGGCAGCATGGAAAGAGCCGAAAGACCGAGCAGCACCAGAATCGCCCCGGCCACGCCCGGAAAGATCACGCCCGGAGTGGAAAACTCCACGTAAATGCCCAGCGCCCCTAACACGAGTAGGATCAACGCAATATTCGGGTCGCTGATGGCAGAGAGTACGCGCTGCCGCAAGTTTTTCTCGTAGACCACGATCTCATCGCCCGTGGTGTGCAGTGTTTCTTTGCGCCCATCGAAACGCGTGATTTCGCGGCCATCGAGCTGGTGCAACAAATCCTGCTCATTGTTTGCAATCAGCTCGATCAGGTGATTATCTAGCGCTTCCTTTTCGGTGAAGGACTTGCTTTCGAGCACCGCCTTTTGCGCCAGATCGCTGTTGCGCCCGCGCTTGGCCGTCAGGCTTCGCAACGACGCGGCGGCATCGTTCTCGACTTTCTGCTTCATCACCGGGTCCATTTCCGTCCCCATCAGAACAGGGTGCGCGGCACCGGTGTTTGTGCCTGGCGCCATGGCAGCGATATCACCGGCTTCCAGGAGAAAGAAGCCTGCGGAGGCGGCGCGCCCGCCGCTGGGCGTAACGTAAGTGATGACGGGTACGGGAGAAGCGACGATCTTCTGGATCGTCTCGCGCATAGCGTCCATCAGTCCGCCCGGCGTATTCAGGCGGATCAGGACCACATCGTCATGTTGCTGCGCGGCTTGATTTAGCGCGCGCCCGACGATCTCGACGGTCACGGGGTGAACGATGGAGTCAACATCCACCGCCAGCACGCGTCCCGCTGCCTCCGCGCGTCCCGCGAGCGCCAGACAACCGAAGAAAACCAACAAACGCAACGTCAACGGTAACCTAACTATACACCGCGCCGCGACCGTGCGCTCCCCTTAACTAAAGGAGACAGATCTTCCATCCGCCAGATGGCTTAAATTAAGTTAATGTTGTGACAGGCCGCGCCTGAGGCTTCGGACCCTTTATCATAGAAGAAGCGTCTTCACATGCCGTTTCATATACGACCTGTGCGCGAGTTTCTGGTACGGCCGGCGATCCCCGCTCCTCTCTCGCGCATGAGCGAACTCGCTTACAACCTTTTGTGGAGTTGGGAGCCGCCCATCCGCGCGCTTTTCCGGCGGCTGGATCCGGCGCTGTGGAAGGAGTCCGGCTACAACCCGGTCATGATGCTTGGCCGCGTTTCGCAGGAGGCGCTCGAACGCGCCGCCGCCGATCCGCGCTATCTGGCGCACTATGCCCAGGCGTGCCAGCGCTACGACGCACACATGCGCAACGGCCGCACCCCGAGCAGCGGCAAGCTGATCGCTTATTTTTCGGCGGAGTACGGCCTCAGTGAATGCCTGCCCATTTATTCCGGCGGCTTGGGCATTCTCTCCGGCGACCACTTGAAATCGGCAAGCGATCTCAACCTGCCGCTCATCGGAGTTGGATTGCTCTATCAGCAGGGTTACTTCCGCCAGGTGCTGAACGCCGACGGCTGGCAGCAGGAACGCTACAGCGACAACGACTTCTATACGCTGCCCATATTGCCCGTCAAGGACGGGTTTGGCGAAGACCTGAAGGTGACGGTCAAACTTCCCACCGGTCCTCTGGTGATTCAGGTCTGGCGCATGGATGTGGGCCGCATCAAGCTTTACCTGCTCGATACCAATATTCCGGATAATGCATCGCCGCAGGATCGAGACATCACCGACCAGCTATACGGCGGCGACATGGATACGCGCATCCGCCAGGAAATCGTGCTCGGCATCGGTGGTCTGCGCGCGCTGCGTGCCATGAATCTGGAGCCCACCGTCTACCACATGAATGAGGGCCATTCGGCATTTCTGGCGGCGGAGCGCATCCGCGCCCTCATGGAAGAACATCGGCTCTCGTTCGACGAAGCCCTCGAGGCCACGCGCACCAATAACATCTTCACCACCCACACGCCCGTGCCCGCCGGCATTGACCTGTTTGATCCCGGGATGATGCACTACTACTTCCAGGATTACTGCCGAGAAGCCGGAATCGAATTCCACCAGTTCATGGACCTTGGACGGCGCAATCCCTCGGATATGGGTGAGCGCTTCTCCATGGCGGTGCTCGCCGTGAAGACCTCCTCCTACAGGAACGCCGTAAGCCGTCTGCATCGCCGGGTAGCGCAGGAGATGTGGCACGATCTGTGGCCCGATCTTCCCATTTGGGAAGTCCCGCTCACCTCCGTCACCAACGGTGTGCATCTGCCGAGTTGGCTCAACAGCGACCTGACCGATCTTTACGACCAGTACCTGGAGCCCGATTGGCGTGATCACACCATGGATTCGAAAACCTGGGAGCTGGTGGACGAGATCCCGGATGAGGAACTGCTCGAAGTGCATCGCCGCCGCAAGCGCCGCTTAATCGCATTTGTGCGCGATCGCCAGACCGCCTCGGCTTTCCGCCGCAAGGCCGCGTCGTCCGAGCTGCGTCACTCCACCGAGGTTCTCGATCCGAGCGTTCTGACGATCGGCTTTGCTCGCCGGTTCGCTACTTACAAACGCGCCAATCTGATCTTCCGCGATCCGGAGCGGTTGAAACGCATCTTGACCAACAAAGACCGGCCGGTGCAGATCGTAATCGCCGGCAAGGCGCATCCCAAAGACCATCCGGGCAAGTCGCAGATCCGCGATGTGGTGCAGTATTCGCGCGATCCCGAGCTTTGGAAGCACATCGTCTTCATCGAAGACTATGACATGAAGGTAGCGCGCGAGCTCGTGCAGAGCTGTGACATCTGGCTGAACACGCCGCGGCGCGGGGAAGAAGCCTGCGGCACGAGCGGCATGAAGGCGGCCATGAACGGCGTGCTGAACCTGAGCATTCTCGACGGCTGGTTTGACGAGGCTTACGAGGAATCGGGTGGCTGGGCCATCGGCGATCGCGAGCCGTACTCCGAAGACCAGGAGAACATGCATGCCAGCGCGATCTACTATCTGCTCGAAAACGAGATCGTGCCCATGTTTTACGAACGGCGCGACCACGGCACACAGGAGTGGATGCGACGCGTGAAGCAGTCTTTGCGCTATCTCAGTCCGGAATTCGATGCCCGCCGCATGTTGCGTGAGTACGATCACGAGCTGTACGCGCCGGCGCATCTGGCTTTTTCCGCGCAGTTGCAGAGCCACTTCGATAGCGCGCGCCGCCGAGTGAAATGGAGTGGTAAGGTTCGCGAGGTTTGGGATCGCGTGCACTTCGTCGAAACCGGGCCCGCGCCTAACGGGCCAGTGACCAGCGGCATCACGGTGCCGGTGCGTGCGACGGTCGACTTAGCGGGGCTCGATCCCGAAGACGTCCGCGTCGAGCTGGTGATGGGGCGTGTCGGCGCTGCCGGGAGCCTGGAAGAGACCGAGGTGATGGTACTGCCGGTAGTGGAACGCAACGGCTCGACCGCGATCTTCGCTAAGGAAATTGCTCCGCAGCAGACCGGACGCCTCGGCTATGCGCTGCGCATCAGCCCGAATCACTATGATGACCCGCTGACGCGGCCCTGTACCAGCTTGCTCAAGTGGGGCGGAAACAACGGCTGACGTGTAAGCCACGTCGTCTTCCGCAGATTCTCCGGACGGCCACGTTTACGACGCCAGTACACTCGGTTCGTGCGCTACCGGTGCCTGCTTTTTGCGCGGCCGGAGCAAGTCCAGCAAACCGGGCCTGGACGGCCTCTGCGGTTGCTGTCCATTGCGAATCGCCGACGCGAGCGCGGCAAAGCCTGCTCCCAGTTCGGAATTCGGGCTGACATGCTTTCCTGAGGTCAACGCCCGGTGAACGCCCAGATAATCGTTGGGAAAGCTCATGTACACCGGCACTCCAAGGACTTTCTGCACTTCGGATGTCGGAATCAGGCTATTCCGCTGCGCCCGGTTCACCAAAACCTTCACCCGGCTGTCAAGCTCGAGTCCGCGGAGGAAGTGCAGCTTTTCCCGCGCCAGATGCAGGCTGGGAACCTCGGGCGTGCAGACCAGATAAATCTCCTTGGATTCGTGCAGCAATTCCACCGAATACTTTTCCAGAATGCCCGATAGATCCAGGCAGATCGCCTGATAGTGCCGGCGCGCAAACTCAATCAAATGGCCAATTTGTATGCCGTCGATGCGATGTCCCGGCGCTAGCTTACCAGCCGGCAGAACGTCCAGATTGCCCGAACTCCCCACCAGCTTCGGCCATAAGGTTTCGTCCATGTGATGTGCATTTTCGACCGCCGCGACGACCGAATGGGTCGCATCCATCTGGAGCATGAAGGCGATCATGCCGCAGTTCAAATCGAAATCCGCCAGCAACGTTTTCGTGTCCGGTAGCTGCGACAGCATGATGCTCGCGTTCAAAGCGATGGTGGAACATCCGACGCCGGGTTTCGACGGCAGAAACGCCAGCACGCGCTCGGTAGATTCTATGGCCGGCGGCTTGCGCTCCACGATGTCGGCGACGCGAGCCGCCATTTGCTCCACCGCATCTCCTTCGAACGGTACGGTCAGAAACTCGCGGATGCCGGCACGCATGGTCTCCAAGAGCACTTCGCGCTGCACCGAACGGCCTACGGCAACGATCTGCAGGCCCGGCACATGCGACTCGATGCACTGGGCAACGGTGATCGCCTGACGGGAGTTTTCCATCCCTAGGAACACCACCTCCGGCGCGCTCGCGCGAAGAAAACGAACCAAGTCCAGTTCCCCCGGATAGCCTTCCAGTTGGCGCAAGATGCCGACGCGCCTCGTTTTCTCCAGAGCTTCCTGCAAAGAAGCGCTCAATTCATGATCCGGACAGATGATTACGCCACGTAGCATCAGTACTCCGCTTCTAGAGTAATTGGGGGACTCGGCGGGAACAATTGGGCGAATTGCTTAGAGACGTTCAGGCAGACCCCTACAGCTGATTGGCCCCTCGGACGGCACCGGCCTACTGTCCGGTTCGGCGACACGGCGTCCCGTTTGTGGACAGACCGGGCCAGCAAACTCTACGAAATGCCTGCTACCTCAACAGATTAGCCGCCACCCGCGGTGGCAGGCATCTTGCTCGCAATCGCGCATGGTTTGGCTCTTTCAGGACGTCCGCTTCGGTCTTCGCACCATTCTCAAGGACCGCGGATTCTTTCTCACCGCGGTTTTCGCCCTCGCCCTGGGGATCGGTTCTACGACCGCGATCTTCAGCGTGATCGATAACGTTCTGCTGCACCCGTTTCCTTACGCCGCAAGCGACCGGGTGTTCGCCATCGAGATTCGCGACCGCGCCGACAGCGGCACGCAGGGGAGGCAGTGGTTCACGGTCCCGGAGTTCCTCGATTACCAGCAGAAAAACCGCATCTTCGACCAGTCGATCGGCGTGCTGGAGGAAACCGTGCTCATGGACCGGTCCGGTGCGCCGGAGCCTTTCGATGCGGACATGGTAACCGGCAACGCATTCCAGTTCCTCGGCGTCAGCCCGCTGCTCGGCCGGGCCATCCTTCCAACGGATGCCCAGCCGGGCGCTCCCGCGGTATTCGTACTCAGCTACAAGATGTGGGTGAAGAAATTCGGCCTGGATCCGGGCATTGTCGGAAAGAACTACGTCCTGAATGGCAAGCCGGCAACGCTAATTGGCATCATGCCGCCTCGTTTTGCGTTCTGGGGCGGCGACCTGTGGATGCCGGCCTCGCTCGATCGCGCCGAGCCCGGGGCCATGAGCCGCATGTTCGTATTATACGGGCACCTCAAGCCAGGTCTCGATCCGAGAGCGGCTGCAGCCGATGTCGCGACACTCGCCCGCCAATTATCGAAGATTTATCCACAGAACTATCCCAAACAGTTCGACGTCCGGTTGGAGTCGCTGGGACACATCGCCGTCGGACGGTTCCAGAACACGCTATTTACGCTGCTCGCGGCGGTCGGCTTCCTGCTGCTCATTGCCTGCGCGAACGTGGCCAATCTGCTGCTTGCGAAAGCCACGGCCCGCCAGAAGGAACTGGCCTTGCGTATCGCACTCGGTGCTACGCGATTCCGCATCATCCGGCAGTTAATGACCGAGAGTACATTGCTTGCTCTGATCGGCGCGGCGGCGGGCTGTGTGTTCGCATTGGGATTCTTGAAGGGCCTGGTGGTACTGCTTCCGGTGTTCACGTTTCCAGACGAGGCCGTGATCAGCCTGAACACCGACGTGCTCGTGGCTACCGTGGCGGTGGCTGTGATCACCGCCATGCTGTTTGGCCTTGCACCAGCCCTGACGGCTGCCCGCCGCGACTTGAACCAGCCAATGAAGGCCGCTAGCCGCGGAAATAGCGGCTTCCGGCGAGGCCGTCTTCGCAATGCACTGATTGTGGGCGAAGTCGCCCTCTCCCTTGTGCTGTTGACAGGCTCAGGACTGTTGATGCGCAGCTTTTTTCGCGAGCGCGGCATCGATTTGGGGATTCGTACCGATCACTTGCTCGTGGCCGGCATCAATCTTCCAGACAAACAATACCCGACTACCGATGCCCAGGCACACTTCGTGCGCGCTCTTCTGCCGCACCTGGAGCGTCTTCCCGGCGTGGTGTCGGCCGCGGCATCTCTGGAGATCCCACCCACGGGAGGGATCGGAACTGAATTCGATGTGATGGGTGCCACTCACGCGGAAGCCTGGAAAGGCCGCATGACGCCGTGCTCCCGGCAATATTTCCAAACCGTCGGGTTACATCTGATCACTGGAAGGTTGTTAACGGAGCAGGATGAGAGCGGGAAGCGGAGAGTCGCGGTCATTAACCGGAGCATGGCCGCCAGGTTTTTTGGCCGGAGCAATCCGATCGGAAAACAGATCGAGCTGATAGCGTTGAAATCGGCGCCTGAGCCTCTGGCGAGCCCCTGGTTCGAGATCGCCGGCGTCGTCTCGGACGTGAAGAACGAAGGCGCGCGCCGTGATGTGGCTCCCGAGGCATACATACCATATACCGTAGCCGACTACGGCCAATACATCATTTACGTCCACACCTATGGCGACCCCGCGGCTTTCGGAACCGCACTCACCAAGGAAATCCTGAGCCTCGATCGAAGTGTCATTCCGCAGCAGACCGAGACGATGGATGAAATTTTAGAAGTGAGCCAGTACGCCCGGCCGCGCTTCGCCTTGATTCTTTTTTCCGTTTTCGCGGCCATCGGTCTGGCGCTCGTCAGTGTCGGGGTGTACAGCGTGATTTCCTACACCGTCACGCAGCAACGGCACGAGATCGGGATACGCATGGCCCTCGGGGCCGGCGCGCGCGACGTCGGTATCTTGGTGCTTGTGTCTGCTATGCGGTTGATCTCCGCCGGCCTCGCAATCGGTGAGCTCCTGGGACTCCTGCTGTCTCGATTCCTGGCGAGCCAGATTTGGGGCGTCTCCTGGTATGACTCGCTGACGCAAGGCAGCGGCGTCCTGATTCTGGCCCTGGTGGGGCTTGCCGCATCGTATGTACCCTCCCTTCGCGCGATGCGCGTAAACCCTGCCATCTCGCTCAGAGATGAGTAAGAAAGGGCCTGTCCTACTGCGGAGCTCGACCGTACAACGCCTTGCGCGAATCATGTAGGGAGAAGGGCCACCTGCACTCGCACAGGACGCGCGTTCCCGCGCTACAATCTTTCCGTTCCCGGCACCGGAAGACCGCATGCATCGGCCTCACTCTTCGCGCCAGCGCTATCTGTCATTTGTTCAGGATTATAAGCAGCGACGCTTGGACGACATAGCCGACAGCGACGGAGTCCAGAAGCCGCAGAAGCGCACGAGGCGACGCGAGTATTTGCGCGAATACGTGCGTTGGCTGCGGCCCCACGCCTTGACGATAGGGGGTTTGCTATTGCTGGCGCTGGGCGGGGCCAGCTTGGAGATGATTCAACCGCTATTCATGCGGTACATCATCGACCGCGTGCTGTTGGTGGCGGGGTTAAGCGGCATGGCCCGAATCACCCGTCTCAACATGGCGGGTTTGCTGTTCGTCGGCCTGGTGGTTGCATCCAATCTGATCGGCGCGCTCCGGGATTACCGCCAACGTCTGCTCAACGGGCAGTTGATGCTGGCGCTGCGCCGGTCGCTGTTCGACCGGATGCTGCACCTGCCGCTGCCAAAGCTCTGGGACATGAAGACCGGGGGTATTCTGTCGCGGCTGACGGGCGATGTGGACACGACGACCGGCCTTTTGCAGATGGCTATCGTGTCGCCGACGGTGTCCGTCATCCGCCTGATGATCGCGGTGGGCGTATTGATGGCGCTGAACTGGCGGCTGGCGCTGGCGGCGCTGGCGATCATCCCCGGCGTGATGCTGATCAGCTTTGTCTTCGCGCGCCGCATCCGGCCCATCTACCGTTCGATTCGGAAGGACGCGGAGATTATCGACGGCCGCGTAGGAGAGGCATTTTCGGGGATTCGCGTGGTGCGGGCGTTCCGGCGAGAAGTACGCGAGCTGCTCGATTTTATGCAAGGGCGCCACGCCGTGCTGCGCAAGGAACTGTTCGCGCAGCGCCGCGAACTGGTGATCTGGACGTCGTGGAACCTTCTGATGGGCGCTGTGAACGTGGCGATCGTCTGGTACGGCGGCTATCTTTATCTCCGCGGCGGGGCTTCGATCGGCGACATTATGGCTTTCCAATGGTACACCGTGTTACTGCTGAACCCGGTATGGAACATCGTGAATTCGTTTTCAGAGCTACAACGCTCGCTGGCGGCCATGGAGCGCGTGTTTGAAACGCTGGCGATGGAAAGCGATAAACCCGACAGGCCGGACGCGCGCGAAGCACCGCGCGTGGTGGAGGAGATTCGATTCGAAGACGTGGGGTTTGAGTATCGCGAAAACCGGCCGGTGGTTCACGTTTTTAGCGTGACGGTGCCGAGCGGCTCCGTGGTGGCGCTGGTGGGACGGAGCGGCGCGGGAAAGACCACCGTGACGGACCTGGTGGCGCGGTTCCACGATCCGACTCGGGGACGAATCCTGCTGAACGGCACGGACATCCGCGATTATCGGCTGCGGACGTATCGTGGATTGCTGGCGCTGGTGCAACAGGATGTATTTCTGTTTGACGGATCGGTTCGAGACAACATCGCCTACGGACGGCACGATGCATCCGACGCCGAAGTAGAAGACGCCGCGAGGCGCGCCAACGCTCACGAGTTCATTGTGAAGCTTCCGGAAAGATATGAGACGTTCATCGGCGAGCGCGGCGTCAAGCTGTCGGGCGGGCAACAGCAACGCCTGGCTATTGCCCGAGCGATTCTGGCATCGCCGCAGATTCTCATTCTTGACGAAGCCACCAGCAACCTGGATACGGAGAGCGAACAACTGATTCAGGCATCGATGTCTGCTCTGCTGGCGGGACGAACGACATTCGTGATTGCGCATCGTCTCTCCACCGTGCGGCGCGCGGACGTGATTCTGCTGATGGAAGAAGGACGGGTCATCGAGCGAGGAACACACGATGAGCTGATGAGAAGCCGCGGCATTTATCACGACATGGTGGTTCGGCAGATGGAATCGCACGGGCAGCCGGGCGAAGAATTGCTACAAGCCTGAAATTCAATCCGCACGCTAGCGGGTGAACCACCGATCATGTAACATTTCGCGTATGCTGTCGTTCATTTTGCAGGCGTGGCGATCGTGGAAGAGCGGCAAGGCCGTTGCGGTGGTGGCGGCGCTGGCGTTGGCGGTAGGCATTGGCTCGACGACCGCGATCTACACGGTTGTCAATTCCGTGATGCTGAAACCGTTGCCGTATCCGGAGGGTGAGCGTTGGGTCGCGCTATATCGCGGAACGTTCAGCCAACCCAAACAGTGGGGCGGAAGTAACTTTCCTGATCTGCAGCAATTCCAGAAGCGGAATCACAGCTTCGATGTCTTCGGCTGGATGCGGCTGGAGGACTTCAACCTCACATCTCCGGGGCAGCCACAGCACGTCAACGGCGCGGCCGTGACCCCAGCGCTGGCGCAGCACATCGGAGTGAACCCGATGATGGGGCAATGGTTCCATGACGACTCGGATGTGGTGATCTCGTATGCCATTTGGAAGCGTCTGGGCAGCGATGCGAACATCGTTGGGAAAGCGGTTGCCATGAACGGCCGTAGTTACACGGTAACCGGTGTGATGCCACCGGCATTTCGCCTGCCAGTGCCGGGGCCGGGTACAGACACGCGGAGTGATGTTTGGATCTCACTCGATCCCAACGGGCTGGGGCAAAATAAGGATGAAGGCTACTATTTCGGCTACGCCAAGCGGAAGCCAGGCGTCTCGTTTGCCCAAGCGGAGGCGGACGTCAAGGCCGTCGCGGCTGAGATCGCGAAGCAAGATCCCGTCGGACACCCGTCGTACACCGCGAAATTGAACGATCTGCAGGCAGGCGTGAGCATGGAGATCAGGCCGACGCTCCTTCTGCTTTTTGCGGCGGCGGGGCTTCTGCTCTTGATCACGTGCGCGAATGTAGCCGGCGTCTTGCTGGCACGAGCGGTGGCGCGGGCGCGGGAAACGGCAACGCGGGTAGCACTGGGCGCCGCGCCGAGGCAACTTGCGCTCCAGTACTTTATGGAAGGCTTGTTCGTCTCTCTGGCTGGAGCGGCCGCCGGCGTCCTGGTGAGCACCGCGCTGGTGCGTGCGGTGGTATCGATGGCGGCCGACTACATCCCACGCGCCGACGAGATCGCCATCGACTGGAAGGTGCTGCTGTTTGCAGCGGGGACAGCGTGCCTGGCAAGCGCGCTATCCAGCATGGCGCCGCTATGGCAGGCCGCACGAACGTTTCCCAACGAGGTTCTCACCGAGGGTGTAAGGACGTCGGCGGGAGCACGAAGCCGCAAGCTATCGCAATCGCTGGTGGTCGGAGAGATCGCGCTGGCTTTTACGCTGCTGGCTATGAGCGGGGTGCTGATTGACCATCTGAGGGAACTGTCCCGCATTCACCCGGGCTTTGATCCCGATCACCTGCTGACTTTCGAACTCACTATCGGCGACGCGGCGCATTCCAATGCAGATAAGCTGCGGCCGGTTCAAAAGAGGCTGATCGAAGCGTTGGAGGCAATTCCGAGCGTCACGGGGGTCGCGCTTGCAAACCAGTTGCCGCTGAACGGTTGCTGTTTCAGCACAACGATCTATGCGGAAGGTCACGAAGCAAATCTGCGCGGCGTGGAGAGGACGAGTTTCGTGGCGGCCAGCCCGGGCTATGTGAGCACGATGCGCATCCCGTTGCGCAGTGGCCGCTTCCTCAATGATGGCGATGTTAGCGACGATCGTCTTTTCGCTGTCATCAACCAGGCCGCAGCCAGGCGCGATTGGCCGAACCAGAATCCTGTCGGCGCGTATGGGCACCTCAGCAGCCCGAACGGCAGCAGGTTTCAGGTGGTGGGCGTTGTGGGCGACGTAAAGAATGACGGCTTAGGCGGTGCGACGGTACCCGAAGTCTACCTGCCGAGCGGCGACGTGGCGGTGAACCCGATGCTGTTTGTGGTGCGATCGGCGTTGCCGGTGGAGAAGTTGATCCCCGAGGTGAGGCGGGCGGTGCAAAACGTTGACCCCTCGCAGCCGATTCGCGATCTGAAAACTATGAACGAGATTGCCACTGCGTCGTTATCCGTCGAGCGCGTGGGTTCGTTCATGACGACATTCTTCGCGCTGGCTGCGCTGCTGATGACGGCTCTGGGGGTGTACGGAGTTGTTTCTTATTCCGTAAGGCAGCGGACGGTGGAGATTGGTACGCGCATGGCGCTGGGCGCAGGCGGGCGAGATGTGTTGTCTTTGGTGGTGGGTGGCGGTTTGAAGATGGCTGTTTATGGTGTCGCCTTCGGCGGCCTCATGGCGGGCGTGGCGGCTTGGATTTTGGTTCGGGCATCGACGGTACCGGGAGTGGGAGCTTTTCCTTTTGCGGTTTCCACGGCGATTGTGGCGTGTATTGCGATGGGCGCTTCGTTCTTTCCGGCGTGGCGCGCTACGCTGTTGTCTCCCATGGTGGCTATCCGGAACGAGCCGGAGTCGATGTGGCAGTCGGCATATCTGCGCATTCGTGAGGCAATGAAAGGGACGGAATTGGACGACGACTCCGTGCAGCCCGACGGGAGCTTGATCACGGAGTTCGTAGAGGCATCGCGGCGCGCGGCGTCGTTCGGCGAAGCGCTCCAATCCTCGCTGGGCACGTTGTGCGCGAAGATCGGAGGGAAGTCGGCGATGCTGCTGGAGAATGTTTCCGGAAAGGAATACCGGCGGGCCGCGGTAACACCGGAGCAGGCTGCCGCGGACGTCTCCCTGCCGGCCGAAGGCTTCCTGCTGAACCGGCTCCGGTTTTACGCGTTCCCTTTGCCATTTGACGGCGGAGATGTGGACGCGTGGCAGCGATGGGCCACGGAGAATCGACCACAGTATCTTGCTGAGATTGAGATGTTGAAACAGACCGGGGCGCGCGTCGCAGTTTCGCTGCGGACCAAAAGCGACATACTCGGCGTGCTGCTGCTTGGTCCGCCGGAGGGTCGCGAGGCTTATAGCCGAGCGGAAACGCGAGCGCTTCGGGATTGGGCGCAGCAACTGGCGCTCATGATGGAGAACGCGCGGCTGACCGAGCGGCTTCTGGAGCAGGAGAAAATCAACCGCGATCTGGCGCTGGCGGTGGAGGTGCAACGGCGGCTTCTACCGGAACGGCCTCCGGATGCCGCTGGAGCTGAGCTCGCGGCCGTGAGTCTTCCTGCCCGCGGGATTGGCGGCGATTATTACGATTTTCTGGATGCAGGGGATCACCGAATTGGAATCGCACTCGCGGACATTGCCGGCAAGGGGATCGCCGCGGCGCTGATCATGGCGGTGGTGCAGGCTTCGCTGCGCATTTTGTCGACTGAAGAAAATATTTCGCTGCCGCAATTGGCGGTGAAAATGAACCGGTTCCTGCACCGTTCGACCAAGCCGAACAGCTACGCTACGTTCTTTTACGCGCAGATTGACGAACAGGGCCGCCAGCTTCGCTATGTGAATGCCGGCCACAATCCGCCTTACCTGATTCGATCGGTTCACGTGCCGTCTGCCAAATCCGGCGACGAGGCGGAGATTGAAGAACTCGCGTCGGGCGGCACCGTTCTGGGGCTGCTGCCGCAGGTGAGTTATGAGGAGACGACCGTGGACCTGCGGACTGGGGATGTACTGGTCGCCTTCACCGACGGCGTCACCGAGGCGCTGAATCCGAATGAGGAAGAGTTCGGCGAGGAGCGGCTCAAGAAACTGCTGCGGCAGTTGGTGCACCTGCCGGCACACGAGATGTCCGCGCGAATCTCTCAGGAACTGAGGAACTGGA
>Ga0335071_10000717_pt1 | contig 36035 bp, 26 predicted proteins | sample Lox_Sample_15_FD_206724 | JGI IMG/M metagenome (GOLD analysis project Ga0335071, IMG submission 206724) | Soil microbial communities from Loxahatchee National Wildlife Refuge, Florida, United States - Lox_Sample_1.5 | ecosystem: Environmental > Terrestrial > Soil > Wetlands | place: USA...
GTGTACCTGACTCCTGGTGTGTCCTTCAGGACAGCTTCCACCTCGCGGGCTGCGTCCGACGTCGCCTGCAACGAAGACGCATCGGGCAGTTGCATCTGGATGTACATATATCCCTGGTCTTCGTCAGGCAGGAAGCTGGAGGGCAATACCTTCCCTGCAAAGACACCCGCTACCGCGAATCCGGCGAGTATCACCAGCGCCACGGCGGTCTTCCGAATCAAGCCGTGACATGCCCGCACATATAAATTGCTGCCGCTATCAAACAGGCGGTTGAACCAGGCGAAGAATTTGGCCAGAGGCCCGTGGCTCTCTTTCTTCGGCCGGAGAAACAATGCCCCAAGCGCCGGGCTCAATGTCAGGGCATTGAAGGCGGAAATGATAACGGAGATCGCGATGGTCACCGCAAACTGCTGATAAAGGCGCCCGGTGATCCCCGGAATGAATACCGTGGGCACGAACACCGCCGACAGTACCAGAGCAATACCAACCACAGGGCCCGTCAGCTCCTGCATCGCTTTGCGCGCGGCTTCCTTCGGAGTCAGACCCTGTTCGATATGGTGTTGTATGCCTTCCACCACGACGATGGCATCGTCGACCACAAGGCCAATCGCCAGTACCAGTCCAAACAACGACAGGGTATTAACAGAGAAACCGAACAACGGAAATACAGCGAAGGTTGCGATCAGCGAGACAGGCACGGCGAACATCGGAATGATGGTCGCCCGCCAGTCTTGCAGGAAGATATAGACGACGATAATTACCAGGACAAAAGCTTCCAGCAGGGTCTGCACGATTTCGTGCATGCCTGCGGTCACAGCTTCGGTTGTGTCCAGGGTTATGGCGTAGTCGATGTCGGCAGGGAAGCTCTCCTTCAGTTTGGTCACGAGCTTCCGCACGCCCTTTGCGGCTTCTACCGCATTCGACCCCGGTAGCTGATAGACAGCGACAATCGCCGACGGCTGGCCGTTGAGTCGCGTCATCCAGCTATAGTCCTGCGATCCCAACTCGACGCGGGCTACATCCTTCACCCGTACCACACCGCCGTCAGCGTTTTCGCGTACAACGATGTCGCCGAACTCTTCTGGGGTCCTAAGCCGGCCCTGTGCACGCACTGCATAGGTGAACTTCTGGCCCGCGTCGGAAGGTTCTCCTCCCACCTGACCGGCCGGATTCACCGTGTTTTGACTCTTTACGGCATCGGCAATCTCATTGACCGTGATACCCAACTTTGCCAGTTGATCGGGCTTGACCCACAAGCGCATGGCGTACTCACCCATGCCGTAAATCTGCACCTGACCTACGCCGTACGATCGGGCAATGGGCTCCTTGACATTGATGTAGCCGTAGTTCGACAGAAACTTCGCGTCGTGCGTGCCCTTGGGGGAGTACAAGGCAACCAGCATCATCGGCGAGGTCAACGACTTCTTCACGTCGATGCCGATCTGGTTGACCTCGGGTGGGAGCTGGCCAATCGCCAGCGCCTGGCGGGCCTGAGTCAGGATGAGGTCCATGTTCGGATCGGTCTTCACATCAAAATCGACCATCAGCGCCGTACTCGAGTTGTTGGTCGAGTTCAGCGAGTACATGTAATCCATGTTGTCCACGCCATTAATCTGCTGCTCGATGGGCGTGGCTACGGCTTTCTCCATGGTTTCGGCGTCGGCGCCCGGGTAGAGCGCCCACACGCGAATTTCAGGTGGAGCGATATCCGGAAACTGCGCGACCGGAAGGCCGACGATGGTGATCGCACCAATGATCACCATTAGGATCGAGATGACGATGGCAACGATGGGCCGTCGGATAAAAAACTCAGACATGACTTACTTCGCCTCCGCCTGAATGTTGGCTGGCTTGGGAACGACAGGCGTTCCGTCCTTCACCTTGTCAATACCTTCGACAATCACCTGATCGTCAGCCTTCAGGCCCTCGTCGATCACCCACATCGTCCCCACCTTTTGCCCCGCCTTCACGGACCGGATGATGGCCTTGTGGTCGGGGCCCAGAAGCGCAATCTGGAAGCCTCCCTGCAGTTCTTTCACTGCGCTTTGCGGTACCAGAATCGCGTGTTGCTGAATGCTGGTCTGGATCTGCACCCGCCCATACTGACCGGGACGGAGTTTGTTTCCGGGGTTAGGGAAGGCGGCGACCAGACGGATAGTCCCGGTGTTCACGTCCACCTGACGGTCCGTGAGAATAATCTTGCCCTTGTAGGGGTACACCGAGCCGTCAGCCAAAATTAGTTCGGGTGAGCTCTCAAAGAGGTTGATGTCCTGCCCACTCGAAGTGATGTGCTGGGCTCGCAGGTACTCCTGCTCGCTCACGGGGAAATACACTTTGATCGGGTTGACTTGCGAGACCGAGGTAAGGCGAACGTTGGGTCCAACCAAATTCCCGATTTGTACTTCGGCAATCCCTGCCACACCATCGACGAGCGATGTAACTTTGGTCCAGCCAAGATCCAACTGCGCTCGTTCCACAGCGGCTTTCGCCGATTGGACGGCGGCCTGTGCGGCCAGCTTGGCTTGGATTTCGGTGTCGAGTTGGGCTTGTGCGATGGCTTTTTGTTCGGCCAGGGGCGTATCGCGCTGTACGTCGAGCGTGGTCCTGCCTAATTCGGCCTCTGCCTGCGCCAGTTGTGCCTTGGCGTGGTCAAGGGTCGCTTGGAAGGGCCGGGGGTCGATTTCGAACAGAACCTGCCCCTTGCTGACTGCGGCGCCTTCTTTATAGTTTTGGCTGATGATGTAGCCGGAGACTTGTGGGCGAATCTCGGCATTTACGTAGCCATCCGTGGTGGCCACCCATTCACGATTCAGCGGTACGTCACGCTGGACCGGTTGCGCAACCCGGACTTCGGTCACAATGTTCGGAACAGCGGCGTTGCCGTTTTTGCATCCCACCGTGCCCAAATTCAGCATTACAACTGCCGCAGTCAGAATGATCGCGGCAATTCGCAGCTTGCCAAACAACAGATTCCCTGTACGCCCGTTCCTTGCCGGCTGGTGCCAACGACTGAGGCTACCAACCCCCATCGTTTTATCGTTTTTGAAAATGCTACACATCATTTTGATCGCCTTCTCGCTCATAAGTACCACCCCATCAGCAACGTGAGTGGGGATCTGGGTTTTGCTATTTGCGGGGTGTTTGGACAGTGAAATGGACGACTCCAGTACTCGCATGCCTGCTTTGGCAAATCACCTCGCGCCTGGCATACGCCTCTTCATTTGCACCTACCGTGCCACTCATCAAGGCATGAATAATCAGTAGCTTGCCGAGGGAACCCAAACAGAGAAGCACTACCCGTCAGCGTTAATGCGGCAGATCGCGCCGAAATACGGGCAGCGACGGCGGTCCGCAGTGGTCGGAACACCCGACTTTTGCCGCCGCTCTGGGGAACGCACCCGGATCGGGCCATGCCAACAATCGGGTATTGCCCAGCCTGCGTCAGTCGAACAGCGAGAGATTTCAAAGTTTCAAAGGCATTTCCGGTTTTGGCTGCTCTTCGCCCCTAACGCCTTCTAATGGAAACCATTGGCCCGTAGATTATGTTCTCGGGCCTTGACCCTGAGTAACAGTGCGGCGAGACGGCCGGATCTTGCGATCCGGCCGTTGTGGGGGCGGGCTGGAGCGGGGGGAGGGGACTTGGAGCTTTGGAGACGGTGGAAAACAGTCAGCGCTCACTGCGATCCTGCTGCTCCTTCCGTCCCGAACTCACAACTTGTCTGCACGCAAATCGCCAGACCGAAAGCCACCTTGGCGTGCGGCCATGAAGACGTCCTCTCTGTGGAAATCGCGATCCCCGGCCGCTCCAACTCAGATAACGGCAGGAGCCGTTATCCAGCAGGCGGAGTCCATGGCTTGACAGTGCAAACTGTTCGGGGGTGGGCGCTGCGTGACGCCAGTACAACTCCGGCGCGTGATTCAAAGACCGCCTTAATTCGGACACTGCCCGGATGAAGGCAGGTCAAGCGGTTCGACTGTCGCATATCTGCCTGTTTCACAATGAATTAGCCATGGCGAACTTGGCACAGCAATTGCCATCTCACTTACGAAAGCGCAAGGCAACTGCCGCATGGTATCCACGATGTTTCGAGCACAATTAACTCAACTGGCAAACGGTCCGACTCTGAAGATGGAGGGCAGCCTCGTCGGCGATTGGGCACAGGAGGCCAAATCATTAGTGACCGCCCGCCCGGTACCGAAAGGACTGATCGTCGATCTTACTGACGTCAGCTACATCGACTCGGTGGGTGAGCACTTGCTTGCCTGGCTAGCAAGTATAGGCGCATGCTTCAAAGCAAAGGCCGTCTATGCTGCATCGGTATGTGAGCGACTGCAACTGCCCTTGCATGGCAAGCCAGGTCACGCTCACCGGCAGTCCGAAGTCGGTTTGCAGGGGTAACACTCGTAGCCAACAACATTGCATTTGGCCCGAGGCTGTGTTGCTCGCCCATCGTATTAAGCAATCCCTAACGGTGGTGCGGCCGGCGCAGCCTCGAAGTTATTCAGTCCGCTTTGATTTCAACACGAGAGACAGCGGGTAGTGGTCAGAGGCGCGGACCGATTGGTGCAGCTCAACCTGTGAGTAGTTCAAAGGCCCCCGCGTCAAAACCCAATCAACAGCTCGAGCGCGACCCAGCCTAGACTCTGTCGTGGTGGGACGAACATTGCCGTTCCAGAGGGTGTTGTTAAATGGAGTTCGTGCAATGACTGATGCCGCCGGTTCCTGCGTGAGGTCGAAATTGAGGTCACCGGCTACGACGACAGGCACATTGGGGCCATATCGGCGCGCATCCTCGAGAATCTCTGCCAGTTGACTGCAGCGCAGGCAATCGTCGCCACGGCTTTCCAGGTGCGCGTTATATAGGACCAGCCGCTTGCCCGACCAGACAATGTGGTTTATGAGAGCCACTCTCGCGCCCAGCCTCCGTTGAAACTTGGGAATGTTGGGGATGTACCAGCGCGGACGCCAGAAACCTGATTGCCGTCGGAATCGCAGGATGCGTGATTCGGTAATCGGTAATCGTGAAAGAGTGGCTTGGCCATGGTAAGCCGGTGAATGGTGGTCTCCCTGCGTCAGTTCCTCAAATTCACAGCCGAACACATAGTTCATTTGCAGGGAGTGCGCGATTTCCCGAGCGATGTTGCGGTGGTGCGTCCTGCGGGCATTGATATCGACCTCCTGTAGCAAGATGAGGTCGGCGGATGCATCGGTAAGGAAATCGAGGATCCCGTTCAGTTGCAAGCCGCGATTGATGTTCCAGCTTATAATCCGAAGAAAATCCAGCGCCTCCGCAGCGTCGTTCGCAGGTGCGAAGGAAACGGTCTCTAGCTGCTCCAATTCAATCATTTGCGCTCTTTAGCTCGGCGATGCAATCCGCCGGCGAGCAGAACTCAGGCGGTCAGTGGTTCGGTCGCGGTCGAGCTCGACCTGGACACCGGCGCCGTATCCCTGCGCTTCGCGGAAAAAGCGATGTGGGAGCGAAGCGATATGATCCATGCTATGTTTGCCCCGATGGCGGCCAGACGCAAAGTCAACGGCAAGCAGTTCAATAGCGCCAGCACCAGCAGCGCGTACGGTAGGAAGCAACGGCGAACAATGAACTCGGTGTAGCGGCCAATGTAGATAAGCGGATTCCTGAGATGGCTTTCTGCCTTTTTCTGCCAGACCGCCAGGTACTGCTCGGGACGCTCACCCGACAGCTGCTTTCGACCAAGTCCGGCGAGGATGAAGGTGAGAATTGCTCCGGCGAAGAGCGCTACTCCCCACGCCACAAAACTCGTTCTTCCCGAGCTTCGAGCTAATCCAATTGTCATGCCGGCGAAGATGAACAGGTAGTACAGATAGTCACAGGCCGTATCCAGCCAGCAACCAAAATCTGAGGACTGCAGCTTGATGCGCGCAACCTCACCATCGCAGCCGTCAAGAATGCTTGCCCAGAGCGATAATGCCGCGCCGATGACGGTATTCCAGTAGCCTCCAAATGCGAAGTACAGACCGGACAGGAAGCTGACACCGAGGGTGAACAGGCTCACCATGTTCGGAGTAATTGGAAACTTAATGAGCTGGTGGCTAATCGGGATGGACACGCGGCGATTCATTCTAGCGAAGATGCCATCTGTGGGTTTGACGAGCCAGCGATCGAGCTTCAGTTCGGCGGCCACGCGATTCTCTTCGGTGCGGACTTCCTGCCACAAGTCGTCTGCCACGGTCTGGGTCTCCACTGCCGTGCCATTGGGACCTATCACCTGACACGAAAGTATCCGCCCATGCAGATCATCCATATTCTGAATCAGGGAGGCACCGGTCTTTAGGATGTCTTCGACCAATTCGTGGGAAAGCACGGTCATCCCAATTGGTTTGTCGGCCGAAGTCAACTCCAAGGCGCCGCCCTCGGGCTTCCACTCGTTGACCACGCGATACAAAGAGGGGTGATAGGACCGGTCTCCTGCCATTAGAACAACGCGCTCGGCGGTGGCGGCGACTTGTCCCACTGCCATTGGAATGGCGCTTTCAGGCGCCGCTTCGATCCACTCGACTGAATCCGGCAAGCGCCGGGTCTTAGCCAAGGTGCTGCGAATTGCAGGGGCGTTAGCCGGGTTAACGACAACGATGACCCGGTCCGCGCCGGCGCTCTTTGCGCTCAGGATTGCGCGGAGCACCAGGGGGAGGGCTCCGACTTCCGCAAGCACGGAGTTCGACAGTTCGCTTCCCGAGGCCGGCTGGCTTGCAAGTATGACCGCAGCTTTCTGACAAACGAGCGAGTGCTCGTTACTCAGCGTTACCTTCTCTGGTGACATGTTCAACTCGCTTTCGTTTCCAGGGTTCTCGTGCGCCTGGGCAATTCGTTTGGAACGCGAGAAATACAACAGGCAGATCCCGCCGATGATAGCCCAAACGATGGCGCGGAAGCGGCGGCACAATCCGAGTGTCAGGCCGCCACTCGCGCTGAGACCCACAAGTTTCACGATGGCCATGTTCCCGCCTTCATAAGCGCCCAAACTACCAGGAATCAGTCCCCCAATCGCATTGATGAGCTTGGTGAGAGACTCAAGCATGAGCGCCCCGAATAGAGAAACTCTACTTCCCATCAGCAAAAGGATCAGGTAAACCTCGGCGATCGCCAGCCCGTGAGCGACAAGATTCAGTACTACGCTCATCCAGAAGGCGCCCGGGGCGCGGGTGTGGAACTTTAGCAGCTGTTGCTCCGCCGATAGAATGACGGACTCCTTGCGCTGCAGCCACGCCTTCAGCCAGGGCATACGCCCGACAAACCGTGCCGTGCCCGACAGAAACCGCCAGCCTCGCCTGATTGCCTGCACGGAAAGGAACAGCAGGACCAGCAGCACAAATGTCATCACGCACGCGCAGATCCGCAATCCGTGCGGGGCAGTGGGCACAAACATGAGTGTCAGCAGCCCAACAATCATGACAATCACACCGCAAATCATGAACAGGCCGCGGTCCAGCGCGACGGACGAAATCGCGCTGGAAGTCTCCACTTCCGAACCGAGCAGCGAGGCCCTGGCTCCGTCACCGAGAAACTGTCCAGCCACGCCAAACTGTCCGAGTGCCTCGGATGCCAGTCGCAAGCCCAGAGTGCGGGCAAAAGGGACTTTGTTCAACTCCCCCGGCGCAGTCAGCCGCCACGCCCATGTCTTGACGACATGCGCAATCCCGGCCAGTCCGATGACAAGTAGAATGCCCCAGCCGATGGTCTTGGCGTTCTCGACCAGCTTGTCCGCTCCGACGTGTACAACCAGGTACGCCAGCAAGGTGATGCCGAGGCACAAGGCCAAAATACGCAGATGCCGTTTGGCGCGCGGCGCTGAATTACGCATATTCCAATCTCGAGGTGTTCTGAACCAGTTCCGGCTGCAGCGGGAACGACTGCAGCGCGTATTCAAAGGCTTCCGGGGTATCTACGTCCTGCCAGTATCCCTCCCCGATATCGAATGCCTTGAAGGCCCCGTGCTTTGCCATCAGGCGCATGCCGTCCGACAACGAGCAATTCCCATTCTTCATGGCCTTCTCGAGAAATTGAAACAGCACCGGGTCACAGTGGAACATTCCCGTGTCCAAAGCGTCGTAGCTCAAAAGGTCCTTGCCGATGTCGATGATGCGGTCTCCGTCGAGCCTGACCTTGGTTGCGTCGTCGAGATCGAACACGCGATCAATGTTGCGATCCACCGCCAGACAGACCTGTCCCTTCCCCAGCGGGTGACGCAAGAGGGCCTGAGCATTCGCCGGATCGAACATATGGTCGGCCATCATCAGCAGGAACGGCTCGTGGATCAAAGGCCGGGCCCGCAAGGCCGAAATACCGTTGTGCTTATGGTAGTCCGGATTTTCCACGAAGTTGACCTCTACCCCTGCAATCGGGTGGCTCTCATACCACTGTTGAATCATGTGGCCGCGATAACCGAGGACGATGACAAACCTGTCGATCCCCGCCGCATGGGCGCCGCGCATGACGTGCTCGAGCAGCGGTTTGCCTTGGAGCTTCACTAATGGCTTGGGAAGTTCTCCCGAACGAGCGGCCAGGCGACTGCCATTGCCGGCGGCGAGAATCAGAGCGAGCTTAGTGTTGGACATACTTGACCTCGGTTGGCGCTGGGCTCGCCGAGCCGCGCGCGGAATTAGAAAGCGGGAAATAATCAAAGTAGCGAATGCTGACATCGGTGGTGCCGAAGATGTGCGCCTCGGTCACACTGGTGGTCATTGCCGGATACCAGAACGCACCGCTTTTGTGGTACTGCGCCACGAAGTGAACACTTTTCGTCCAGAAGGAGGGATTCTTGGCCGGCTGGCCCTCGACACGCGCCACTGCAAAGTCCTGCTCATCGACCCATACGCGTCCCCGAAATAGATACTTGTCGCTACGCCTGGGAACCGCGTCGATCACGTAAGCGGGCCTGCCTTGAAGGTATTCGGTTCCGACCAGGTGAAACTCATAGTTTCCCGGCACCATCCGTGTCTTGGGACGAGTGTCGGGTTGCGAGGTTTCCGACTCAGAGTCCAGCATCTTGCGCAGCACATGCTTGTTGGCCGACTTCCATCCTTCTTCCGAAACCACCTGGAAGTGTTTGGTTCCGTCAGCCCCGCAGACCACACTCGTCACCATTTCTGCTCGCTTGTTAAACTTGTGGTTGTCCAGTGTGTATTCCCGGCTGCCGCTGTAGCCCCCGCTGATGGCCTCGCGTTGGGTGTCCCGTTCCAATACCCTGGCCATGACTTCGTCAGCACTCATCGAGGTCGCGGCTGGAGCTTGGCCAAACAGCGGTACTGCCAGGCAAATCAGAAGAGTGGTAATAATAATGTGCTTTTTCATGTCAGAACTGGAACACCAGCTTTCCGCGGAATGTCCTCCAGGCGTCGTTGTAGAAATTGCCATATTGCGAACTGTTGACAATGGTCTGCACGTCGCGAGGATTATCGTGGTTGAAAAGGTTGAATATGGCGGCGCCGGCGCGCATCTTGAGCTGCCGCTCGCCGAAGTGAACTGTTAACGGCCGCGTCACCTGCAGATCGAACGAAGAGAACGTGGGGTACCGCTCGGTATTGCGCGGGCCGATATACTCGCGATATTGGTTTTGCACCGACCACGGGAACCCGGTATGGGTGTCCCACACCGGCATGATGGTCAGCTTCCAGGGGCCTTGAATGTCTCCCCACACGAGGAAACGATTGGGCGCGTCGAACGAAAGCCGTCCGCTCGCGTTGGGCTGAATAACGGCCTGCGGATAATTGCCGAAGAACAGGAAGGGGTCGTTCAAGCTCCCATACGCGCGGGAGTGTACATAGGAGCCGTTCAACAACAAGCGAGCGGTTCGATAGCTCGCGGTAACCTGGAACTCACGATAGGAATCATAGCCTCCGTTCGAGAGCGAAATAATGCCTGAGCTGCCCTCCTTGATAGGAGAAACGATGAAATCCTTGGCGGTATTGCGATTTTCGTACCCCACGCGAACGCTCAGGCTGTTCGTAATCTGTCGCTCCAGCTCCACATTCCATGCCGTGCTGCGCGGGTTTTGCAAGCCTCCCGTGATGCGATTCATATATGCCGTCGAGCTGATCACCTGGCCATTAGCGCCGAGGTACGATACCGTGCGGTCGGGGAAGGACTCAAACACGGGAAGCATCAGCGGCACGCGATCGTAGAAAATCCCGCCGCCCGCCTTGAGCAGCGTCTTTCCATCGTTGGTCAATGCCAACATCACCCCAGCGCGCGGCGAGGCGTGCGTCGTGCCAGTCACGCTATCCATGTCGGAACGCAGGCCGTAGGTAACGGTAAGGCGGCGAAAGGGCGTCCACTCGTCGGAAACGAATAATGCCGCCGCATTCTGGTTCACACTGAAAGCCGTCGGCGCTGTGAAGGTAATCCGTTCAAGGGGCGAGTTCGAATCGCCGATTAACTCCGCCGGAAGAAATGTTTCGCGTCCGTCGACGTTAGAATACGAGTAGTCCATCCCCGCCTTGATGTGATGCGGGCCTAGGAAGTGGCGAGGTGAGAACTGATAACCCTCCTGCCACTCAAAGCGATCTGTCCGCCGACTCTGCTGGTTGAAGAAAGCGCCTTCGGTGGTGTTGATTAGCAATTGATAAGGTCCGGTACCTTCCGGCGTCGTGTCAGCATCGTAGGTTTTGTAGCTGATCTGCGATGTTAAGGCGCTATCAGTCCCCGTAAGAAAGCGATGCTGCGCATAAACCTGATATCCGCGCTGATGATAGTCCACTGTCGAGGGCTGAGGAGTGAAGGTGTTCAGCCCCATATACTCCAGCCTCTGCGGATAAACTGCGACCGACACCGTGGCAGTCTGCTTGGTAGATATGTTGAAGTCGAACTGTGTGTAAGAGTTGAAGCCTTCCAGGGTCTGGTCGCGCTCCAGCTCTGGCAGGCTTGTAACGGGGGTCCGCACAAACCGATATTCAAACGACTGGGTAATGGCAACTTTGTCTTGGATGACCGGACCGGTAAAGGTCATTCGCGGCGTAGCTGACTCGATACCCATCAAACTACCGTCGCGGAACCGCGGACGCGGCATTATGTTCTGTATCGAGAAATGACGTTCGCCGTAGTTTCCTGTTTTTGTTTCCGTGGTGGAAACCGCTCCGGTCAGGTTGCCGTATTGCGGGTCGTAAGGATTGGAGATCACCTGCACTGAAGACACAACATCGATGGGCAGGCTGATGGCTGAACCCCCAGTCGCCGGGTCGGTCACGTTGGCGCTGTTCACCAGCGCACCGCTCTGGGTGTTGCGAGCGCCCTTCAAGTTGATTCGCCCATCCGGACCGCGTACGACGCCAGGTACCAAAGGCAACAGACTTTCAAAGCGTTCGTTCACATTGGGTGCATCATCGATGGTTTTTTGCGAGATGGTCTCAGTTGTTGCCGGAGTCGTTTCGGCGTCTTGTCCGGCGTCGGCTACCGTTACCGAGGTCGTTATGGCGATGGGTTTTAGCTCCAGGTCAGCCTTGGCAACAGCACCACTCGTAATGGCGATCTCTTGTGTACCCTGTAGTCCGGGAAAACTGGCGGTTATCGTGTGGGTGCCAGGTGCAACATCATGGAAGACGTAGTGCCCGTTGGCGTCCGTTTCCACCTCCAGAGTCTCGGAACTCTGCAGCTCGACCTTTGCCCCAGGTACGTACGAAGCGCCTCCGGAGTCCATAACATAAACCGATCCCTCCACTGTTCCCATGCTGGCAGCGCTTTGGGCACCCAGGTAGCTGGGGCTGATAAGCCCCAGAAACAGGATGCATAGAAAAAAGTGGGTCGCCCGGTGAGAAGTTCGCAGAACGCTGCTAAATAATGTTGATGCCGCCTTGATACTCATGTTCCCGCTCCAACTAACAGTGCTATTCAGAGGCGTAATGCGTCGTTATTTTTGCGACGCAGAGATCTGAGGCGATCGAACAGCCCAACTTGTAGGATCAGGTTTGGTCTCTAGCCGGGCTATTCGATCGCATTTCACGTTGTTGGCAGGTGCATTCTCATCGCCAAACGCGGACCACGCTTAACTTGTTGCTCTATAAGGGTTTGACCAGGCATCTATTCTTGGGGCTCTGCCCATATTCCGGCAGTGACACTGACAAGGCCACAGGCAAAACGCTCACACGCACCGCCCGCTGCTGCGAGCAAAGCGGTGGCAGTGATCAGATTCTGAGATAGTGCAGAAAGCCCAACATGGAAGAAAAGTCGGGAGAATAGCCAGGAGAATTAAGATGTGGTTTTTGAAAGGAGAAACGGTCACGCACCACACACTCATTCCGCTCGCGCGCCCATACGTCGAGGACAATTGGTCCGGAGTCAGTTCATCGCTACGGTATCGAATGAAGTGTTCGCCCTTGGTTGGAACGGGTTGTCTTCTTTCGTCTGCGGTTCAAGCCCCTGCTCTCCCAGTCCGGACGCCAATCCTTACGACAAACACCCTGGCACTTGAACTCTGCGGAGTGACCACCCAGAGGCCCCCCACAATGTGGACAAATGAGATTCAGGATAGAAGAAACGTCATACTCACTGAGTTGCGTGTTTCGTGATGTCACTGGCTGCATAGCTCCTCCCGATTTACGCGTGCACCAACGACTGCTTGCAATACCATTTCCATAATCGGTTGCTTGCTAAGTCGTTGAAACTCGTGAATGGTACAGGCACTCTGTGCTGCCGATGCCGGCATTCGGTCATCCAAACTGACAGGTTGGGCTCGACAAATTTCAGCACCTATCAGCTTACGATTTACCGCCCGACCTTCCGTTCACTGCGAGAATTGTGCTGCTCAGCGCTACTGCGTCCTGGGCGCGGCGAGCACCGTCGGATTAGGCTCTCGGCAAGAATCCGGATCTCTGGGTCGCTGTCACTAAGGGCAGCAACGAGTTCGGTGTAAGCTGATAACACGCCACGGTTTCGCCATTCCAGGTGGCAGAGGAAGATGTAGAGGGGATCTCGATCAGGCATTTATGATTCCGGGAAAGAACAGGTGGGCGCAGTCGCACCCTGTCCAGCTTCTTCGGTCATCGAATTAGACCGTCTGTATCCTCTCCTAAACAGGAGATCACTCGGTAACTTGGAACTCTCGATCGGACTTCGGTCGCTTCCATTCCAATCCTCGATATAGATTTTTGATCCACATTTGCTACAGATCCAGTAGTACCGCCGGGCGGCATTATGTCTGAGCTTTGATCGAGCCGGCATAGAATGGTCATGAATACAGGCCGAACCGATCTTTAATAGATGCCTAAAGAGATTCATAGGGTTGCCGTACTATCCACATGAGGCTCCGTCGAGTCAACAGTAGACTCTCGCGCGTAGGCTGCCTCCCAGGCTCGCGCATGTTCGCCCCCATTTCGGCGGAGCCGAACGCGTCCAGAAACGCACGAAGTAAATGCACTTTGCGTGCCAACACCTTGGCGCTTCGAAGCTGTTGAAGTCCATACCATGGCGAAGCCTTTTCCGAACAGTCTCGCGCCCGCGCGTTGACAGTGCCCAAATAAGGTCAGGTTCTTCCCGCGACGCCAAGAGTATGACATTGCAGCTAAAAGCGTTATATCGCAGGACATTTGGCGAAGGGAGTGCACTGGTACTAGGCGAAATAAAGTCGGCGGAACGACAACAGTGCCGCATTCGAAGCTGTCAACCGCTTTGGAGAGATCAACATGATTAGCTCGATTCGAAAAGCGACTGTGCTTTGGGTCGTCGTGATATGTCTGCTGATCCCTTGCGGCACGGAAGCCTATTGCGCACCTGAACCAACAACTATAGTGCAAGCGGCTGTATATTTCGGGGCTCCTGACCAACTGACATACGCACCAGGAGCAAAGATAATGGTCCAGGGTGATTTCGTTATCTTGTCAGCTGTCACGAATAGTGAGGGTAAGATCCAGTTTTCCAATCTGGAACCTGGAACCTACATAATCGAGGCAACATATTTTGGTCTTCATGATGAGCAGAAGATAACCGTCGAAGCTGGCTCCGTTGTGCAAGTGGCATTGCAGCTGAAGCTACCTGATCTCAAAATCTCACCTCAGTCTTGAGGCGAAGGAAAAGATCTGGTTCAGCCAGAACTCAAGAAAGGACGGACGGTCAAGCATGTCTGCGAACGACTCGAAGAAGTTAGGTAACGCTGGTAGCGCAGGCGTTAGTGCCGCTCAAGGCAAGCTGGGGATCATGATTCCCGGCATGGGGGCGGTGGCGACGACGTTCGTCGCCGGTGTGGAAGCGGTTCAGGAGTGGCTGAGCTTCTACTTTAAGTCTCCGATGCACGCGCCCGGGCTGTACCCGGAGCACGATCTGTTCATCCAGTCGATGAAGCTGAAGAACACCCTGCGCCACCTGATGGGCGAAGAGATGATCACGCATCTGGGATTGGAGTATTACGACGCAGTCGATAGTCAGGAGCATGAACATGCGCGGATGTAATGTGGCTCAATCGCCTATTACCGTTCTTCAGCCAGACGCAGCACCTCGCGAGGTTCTGGTGGAGTTTGAGTATTCTCTCGCGAGTGAGGTCTCCGTGGTGTCCCCCTTTGTTGATCACGTCATGCGCTCGATTACTATCTTTCGAGTGGCCTCTGACATAGAAGTCGACATTGAGGTTGCATTGCGGGAGGCGCTTTTGAATGCCATCATCCATGGCAACAAAGAGGATCCTCAAAAGCGCGTCTACGTCACGATATTTTGCGCGGCAGACGGAGAAGTCGCGATGACAATCCGAGATGAAGGGCCTGGCTTCGATAGCAGTTCTGTACCCGACCCGACTGTTCCTGAGCACCGGATGTCCGCTCACGGCCGCGGGATTTACCTGATGCGAGCACTGATGGATGAAGTATCGTTCGAAGAGGGCGGCAATGTCGTGTTCATGCGCAAGAGGGCAAGCTTAGATCCTTCTCGTTCACAGGGTCGCTGCGACTAGCCATCAATCGCAGCAGCCCGGCAGAGAGCGCACCTGTTACCTCAGACTCCGAGATACAATCGGGGTCGAGCCCGCTTCAAACGCGCCGACTCGCGGCATGAGCTGCTACTCCGAGAAGCCGTACCGGCACGACGAAACGAGGCTCCCTCTCCGGAAGAAATCTGGCGTGTGCATCGACTTTACTGAGCGCCTGAGCCATGTGCATGTTGTCGATTTCCGGTCATCCCATTCGAAATCCGTGTAGGCTGGCTGTTCAAGGCAAGCTCGTCGTGCCGTAGTACGCTCAGGTAGCAGTCGCATGTGAAGCAGCATGTGGTGACTGCGAGAACCGGGAGATCGTGATCGAGCCGAACAACGTAATTGGCCCTCGCCAGCGGCAGAGAACTTCACACGCCCGCCTACGAATCAGAGATTCGTGGATGACTCTTAATCGTAAGCGTCCGGTTGCCCAAGCTTTTTCCGATCCTGTTCCTGTAACGAAACCTGCTCGTCAGGCTCTGCCCGAACGGCTGCCGCGGGAAGTAAAGACCTACTCGCCGCAAGAACAGGTTTGCGCATGCGGCGGTCGGTTGCGCCCGTTGGGCGAGGATGTTTCCGAATTGCTGGAGTACGTACCAGCCCGTTTCAAAGTCATGCGCTATGTGCGGCCGAAGCTGAGCTGCGCGGATTGTGAGCGCATCGTGCAGGCGCCTGCGCCGAGCCGCCCGATCGAGCGCGGCCTGGGCCGGACCCGGTCTGCTGGCTCATATGTTAGTCGCGAAGTACGCGGATGATCAGCCACTGTATCGGCAGGCTGAGATGTATGCCCGCGAAGGTGTGGAGCTGGAGCGCTCGACGTTAGCCGATTGGGTCGGCGGCACCAGCCAACTGCTGGAACCTCTGATAGCTGCCTTGCACCGGCACGTGATGAGCGCCCATAAGCTGCACGCCGATGACACGCCGGTTCCGGTGTGGCGCCCGGCGACGGCAAGACCAAAACCGGACGGCTGTGGACCTATGTACGCGATGACCGTCCGGCTGGCAACACCACACAGGCAGCACACCACAGAGGCAGCCGTGTGGTTTGCCTACTCGCCGGATCGCCGTGGCGAACATCCTCAACAGCACCTGCGCGAGTTCGAGGGCATTTTGCAGGCTGACGCCTACGCTGGCTTCCATCATCTTCATGAAGGCGGACAGATCCAGGAAGCGGCTTGCTGGGCGCACGTGCGACGCAAGTTCTACGATTTGCAGGTGGCGCATGCTTCGCCGCTGGCACCCGAAGCTCTGAAGCGCATCGCGGAGTTATACGCGATTGAAAGTGACATCCGAGGCCGGCCTCCCGAAGAGCGTCTGCAAGCTCGAACGGCTGGTGCTCGTCCTCTGTTCGATTCGCTTCATCAGTGGCTACAAGCGAAATTGTCGATGGTGTCGAAAAAGTCGGAGATCGCAGCGGCGATCCACTATGCGCTGGGGCGCTGGCGTGCCCTGCTGCGCTACTGCGACGACGGTCACATCGAGATTGACAACAACGCCGCCGAACGGGCGCTGCGGGCGGTCGCCCTGGGACGCAAGAACTATCTGTTTGCGGGATCGGATTCCGGCGGTGAACGCGCTGCCGCGATCTATAGCCTGATCGGCACCGCCAAGCTGAACGGCCTCGACCCGGAGGCATATCTGCGTAAGGTGTTACAGCGCATCGCCGACCATCCCATCAATCACATTGAGGAGCTGCTGCCGTGGAATCTCGTCGCCAGCGTCCCACCAGAAGTCGCAGCACAAAGAAGAAGGCAAAGACAGAAAGTTTTCCGTCGGCTGCGGCGTTTTCCCATATCGCGGAGTTGATCGAGGACGGTGAGATCACCATCGGTATGCTACGCACCATCGGTTGCGTTGTCACTGCCGCCGACGAAGACTGCACCTACGCCATGCTGCTCCGTCGTCGGGGCGAGAGCTTGGTGCAGTTACTCTCTCGCCTCGATCAGGCTATCGATAACGCGCTAACCCTGGGCATCTTCACCGACGAGATCAACGGTTAATACGATACTGAAGTTTCCACTTATTCTTAAGCGGACACCCATTGCCCACACGCCCGTCTGCCCTGTCACTACGGTATTGGCCGGACGCTTACGATTCAAGACGGGCACGAGCGATAGCGGTGGACGGCATCAAGACCTCGGGGCAGGCGGGCGAGCGGAAGGGGAACGGAAACGGCTTTCGCTTTTTATTTGTCTAGCAGATAGGATTTTGCGCCTGGCGGAGAAGTTGTTAATCGCTGCAAGGCCGCGCCAGGAGCGGCTTGGAAGGGCTCGCGGGGAGCAAGGCGCAGCTTTGTTATAATCAGGAAGTTGCCCCGGAGTGGCGCTATCGTCTAGGGGTTAGGACGGAAGATTCTCAATCTTCAAACCCGGGTTCGATTCCCGGTAGCGCTACCATTACTGCTGCAATCACTTACACCGTTTCTGAACACAGCCTCATACCGTCACTGTGGCCAATTTTGTGGCCACCCTATTGCACCGTCTCGGACAACTGTTGATTTCTGCGCTCGATTGCTTCCCGAATCAGCGTCACATTCGAGTGGTTGTAGATGCGCGTGGTATTGACTGATTGATGCCCCATCGCATCCATGACCGCCATCACGTTTCCGGTGCCCTCCATCGCGTCGGTTGAGAAACGATGGCGAGCACAGTACAGGACGACCGCTTCGGGAATACCTGCCAACCGTTTGGCTTGCAGCCACTGCTTGGAAACCTCCCGATCGGTGATATGACCGGATCGGGCCTTCTTTGACGGGAACACCCATCCTTCGTTTACGCCTCCCTTGCGCATCAGGAGTGCTGCCTTGACGCGCTCAGTGAGCGGAACGTAACGCCGGGATTTGCGGGACTTGCCGCGGGGGTTGAAGATCAACCCTTTGTCCCAATGAATGTTCTCCCAGCGCATCCGGAAGATCTCGCCAGGACGAAGACCAGAATCCAGCATGATTAACAGTACCGTTCGAAACGGCTCCCAGCCTGCACGCGACTTTCGGCCTTTCGCCGTAAGGCGCGCGCCCGCCGTGACCGTTAGCAACAACTGCTCCATCCACGGCTCCATAAGTTCTTCCCGTCCGTACTCCTCGACGAGTTTCACGACTGGCACCGTGGATAAAAGTTGCCACTCGTGCGCCTTTTTCAGCATGCGCCGAAGCGTGCGCAGAGCGTTGTTCGTGTTCGCGGCTGACGATCCCTCGATGATCGAGGCTTGATCTGTCGTTATGTGATCCAGTTTCATACCAGCGATGGGTGTGGATTCCAACATCCGCCAGCCGACTCGGTAATACCTACGGGTTGGCGCCTTCGGCGGACGGTTCGCCGGCAAAGCTTCCAACCAGGTGAAGAAGCGATTCGAGAAGTCGGCCAGCGTCGGGATCTTCTTGTTTCCCGGTGCGCGACCGTCTTCCAGCAACCGCGCGAGCACCAGCGACTCCACTTTCTTGGCTTCCTGCTGCTTCGAGGTCTTGCAACTCCCCCGAAAGCGCTTGCCATTCCAGCGAAACGCGAAGTGCCATACATTGCCCCTTTTAGTGAGCGACACGTTTTTCCTCCGTTGTCGCTCTCGCCTTTGAGACACGCAGGTTGCGCCCGATGAAATTCTCGAGCGCGGCAGCATCATACCTCACCAAGCGACCGAGTTTCACATAATTTGGGCCGTCGCCCGAGACGCGCCAGTAGCGCAGCGTATTAACGCTCACCCTCAACCGCCGCGATACTTCCTGTTCGTCTAAAAGCTGTATGTCTGTCATTTGTCCTTCGCTTTGTCAGAATGGTTTAGTCGCAATTCACCGTCCCGTCAAACGGGTAAGGCGTGTGGGATTGATTCGGAAAAGCAGCTCTGACTAGCAAGGACTAAGACGTGGGTTCAGGACCCACCAAAGTGGGGAACCGTAGCAAAGGAGAAGGTCAATCAGCGTTAGGCTCGCATGGACATCGCGCATACTGCAGAAATCCAATGATGGAGTTATTTCCTTAATCCATTCTGCTGAGTGAGTATTTTGACCGGAGCGTCACCGGCGAAAAGCGGTCTCAAGTTTTTTTCACCGATTACACTTTGGCTGGACAACTGGACGGTTTTCCTTTGCTGGGCCCGGACGCCGTCAGGCGACTCTCAGGCCGCGTTGTCGGTAACTCCTTCGTTCCACGGGTGCTCGGCAGATTTATTTCACCGATCGCACTTTGTCTAGGAGCCAGAGCTCTTAGCTTTTGGCATCGGACGCCATCAGCTGTTGCCAAAGGTCCCTTGAAGTTCGTTCGTCACATTTATTTCACCAGTTGCACTTTGTCTAGGAGCCAGAGCTCTTAGCTTTTGGCATCGGACGCCATCAGCTGTTGCCAAAGGTCCCTTGAAGTTCGTTCGTCACATTTATTTCACCAGTTGCACTTTGTCTAGGAGCCAGAGCTCTTTGCTCTTGGCCCAGGAAGCTGCCAAGTGCTGCCAATGGTCCCTGACAGCTCTGTCGCCACATTTATTTCACCAATCACACTTTGACTGGACAAAAGCGTTTCTTGGCTTCTGACCTGAAAACCGCCAGGCCACCGCGAGTTGTCGATCGCAGAGCTGTGGCAGTTTATTTCACTAGCCGCACTTTGTCTGGGAGGGGCGTGCTCTCTTACTTTCGACCGGGAAGCCCTCAGTGGCTAGCTGGGAGGATGTTTGAAAGTCCGTTGTCGGATTCATTTCACCGATTGCGTTTTGACTGGGAATCTGGCGTTGTGGCCGTGTCTTCCGAGCCTGGTAGCTGATTTGTCCACCATCGAAAGATCGAAAGACCCTTGCAATGGCAGGAGTTCTAACAGCCTGCGAATCTCGTCGTATGCGCGCTGGAAAACGCGGCTTGCTCGGGGATCTCCCTCACGGCGGGTGCGAAACGACTGGAATCGAAGTGCCGCATCCATGGTACGCCCCAGCCGGGAAAAGCGAGCCAGGTCCCGCTTGTCCAACGGAGGCGCATTCTGTATGGCGGGCACCAGTAGCGCCATCTGCTGACGCAGATCATGCCCCAACCTTTCTGCAGTCGCCTGCTGTTCTCGCGACAGGCGCCCCCAGGTCCATTCGCTCAGACGCCAGGCGTTCGTGGGCTCGCTACGTACCTGCTCGAAGAATGACTGCGCTTCCTTGGCTAGCTGACTGAGTTTCTCTGCGGGGGTGCTGTCGTTTGGCATTACCTTGCGCTCCATACAGGTCTGGATTGTGCGGCCCAGTCGGACGCTGTTTTAGCGCATCCGACGAACCATGCCGCCTATTTTCCACGGGAGTGATTGGCTGTCAAACGAACGAACGCGCGAGGATCGACGCCTCTTGCTACGACAAACCCGTCGAAAAATCAACGAAATGGGGGCCGTTTGCGCGGAATTCATTTCCGGGTTAGCATCCCGCCCGGAGTGAGCCAGAAATGCGCTATGCCAAGGGGTCTCTCAGCCTAAATCGCAAAGAGGACAAGTTCGTCCTCGAGTTTGTGGCCGACTCGCGTTATGTGACGCGCTCGCAATTGTTTGAATTCGCGCGCCTGGAGTACGGCGAATATAACCGCCCAGTGTTCAACTGGCGAATCCGCCGGATGGTCGAGGCCGGTCTGTTGCGCAAACACGCAGTTCCGATTGCAGGAGGAGACGTACTCTACTCAATTAACCGTGCCGGTGTTCAGGCGCTGGAGCGGCTCGGCACGTACTACCTGGGAGCGCATCTCGAGCGCGACCGGGACGCAGACCAGTTTCAGATCCCACATTCGCTGGAATTGAATGAAATTCGTCTAGCTCTGTTACGGACGTGCTTCTTGGTACGGTGGATCCCCGAGTCATTCATCCGCGTGGTGAACTTGTCCCCGCTCGACTCGTACGCCAAGGTCTATGACGGGATCGCGACTCTGGATCTGGCCGGCTCGTGGGTTAGCCTCGCGGTCGAATACGAGCGAACCCTGAAAAGCCCGGCCAAGTACGAGAAAATCCGCGAGGCAATCGAGTCGGAAAAGCGAATTGCGGCTTTCCTGTATCTCGTCCCAACACGTGACTTGCTCTTCAGCCTCTTACGGGCATTCTGGCGGACGAAACAATTCGTATTATTCGCCATCGTGGATGACTTTAAGAGAGAGCGCCTTGGGGCCACGGTCTACGAAGCGAATTACAATCGCATTCCGCTCGTGCAGGCGCTGGCCAGAGTTGGTTCGACGAAAACCGGAACATAGGCAATTTCCGGACGAATCGGGAGTGTCCTACGGTCCACCTGTGCCCATTCCGGATCGAGCCGGGTATTCCGGAGAATGTAGAGCGTTCTTTCCTGTTCCACTCCAACCGTTTCCGCCAGTGTTGATTGAATCCAAGTGAGCGTAAGCCCTTGCTAACTGCGCACCCATCAGGGCTTTCACCTTGGCGTATGCCTGGCGATATTCCAGCTCAGCCCGGAACATGTCGGCTTCCATCTTCGCCCGCGCCGATGTTACTTCCGGGTCGTCGGGTTTGTAGCTCGCCTCAACGAATTGAGACGCCGACACCATCCGGCGCGCCAACTGATAGAACTTGCGGGAGCGGTCCAGTTCCAAATAGCTGCTCTTAACTGCCGACGCCACCTTGGCCTTGGTCAATTGGACACCTAGATCCGCCGCCTCGGCGTTTGCCCTGCTTTCCTTTACTCCATGCTCGCGCTTGCCGAAATCAAAGATGGTCCACGAAGCCGAGGCGCCGATGTAACCGAAAGATCGGGGCAGGACGAGGTTGATCATGTCTTGGAATGCGTAACCACCCAGCACACCGACCGTGGGAACATACGTCAATTTCGTCAGTGTCAGGGCCGCATGCGCCTTGATCGCGGTTTGTTCCGCCTCCACGACCTCGGCGTTTGCCGCCATCGCCTTGTCGGCAACTTCCTTCAGCGAAGTGTCTTCAACGAGAGGGGCAGGTGGGACAAGTTCAAGTCTTGTCCCTTCCGGTAGGCCGAGCATTTCATCAAGTGACGCGGTTAATTCCTTCACCCTGCTGGCCGGACCAAGGATCGCCTTTTCAGCGCTGATCATCTCCTGCTCTTGTTCCGTCGAGATACTGGTTACGCCTGAACCGCTCGCCGTCAGCCATCTGGCTTGAACTTTTTTGGAGTCTGCTTCAGCGCTGGTAAGTTCCCGCTGGGCCACCAGTAATTCGAAGAAGTTCTTTTCGACTTTCATCGCCGTTTCCGCCACCGGCATTCCCGCCTTGGCTCGGGCGATGTTCTCATCCGCGCGTGCGATTTTCGCGAGTTGATAGATGGAAAAAAGCGGTGTGATCGGTTGAACTGCCAGGAGGTTAACCGCATTCGAATCCTTAGTGATGATGTTCACTGCTACCGGTGGGGGACCCGCCGAGAGCACTTCGCCCGGATGCTTGTTGAAGTGAAGGCCAAGATACGAGGTACTCAGGTTCGGAAAGTATTGGGCCTCCACGCCGAGACGGTGCTGCTTCGCCGCTTCGACCTGGAGTTCCCCGAGCCGCACCAGCGGATTGCTTGCCCCCGCGGCCGCCTGCTGCGCATCATCCAGCGTGAGTCTGAACACTCCGTCGGAAGCAGGCGTAAAGGCCGCCGTTGCGCGCACGATTCGTCGACCGGAAACCTGCACTCCTTCGGTGGACTTCGTTTTGACCGCCACATCGAATTTGTAAGGTGCGCCACCCGGCGGCGCTGGCACCGGTACATTAAACAGGTTTCCGAAGGGCGTCGCACTGGCAGCATCTTGCGCTGAAACCACAACGCTTGCGAAGAATATTCCTATCAAGATGGCCACACTGCGATACCAAGCGTAACTGTGAGTAATCATTGGTCTCCTCCGACGTTCGATCGAAGCAACACTATAGAAATGGAAAGAGAATACCGTCTACTGCCCTTTGGGGCAGGTAGAGGCGGGCATTTCGTTAACCAGACTCAGCGATGGAATGTCCAACTATCAGCTACTGCGTGCTTGCGATGAGTATCGACCTACGTCCTTGCAGGAATTGTTGAAATATAGGCGCCATTTGCGCCGATGCGACAGAAGGAGTCCGTGGTCTGTGCTCGGACACAGGCAGTGGAAGTTCGCCCGACGGTCCTTGGCGGGCCGCTGGCGCAACTCGTCAGCGGCTCTGGGGCCCGCGCCCACCGTTGCGATTAGCCTGTCCCTGCTTACTGATGCTGTTCCAAGGCCTGCTTAGCCGACGCTAACCCCTTCTGCATATCCGTAACCGAATGACTCACGGCAACACGCCGGACGATGGACCCTTTCATTCCGGTGAGTCCAGCCTGCTCGGAACCCATGACCTTGACGAGAAAGAACCCTGGTTGCTTGGGATCGCCGTTGCCGCTAATGCAATAGGTGAGGTCCAAAGAAGTCTCGAAGTAATGGCTGGCATAGAGCTGCTTCTCGGCGATGACGTATGCCGGCTGCTGCGGCGGAGTCCCCTTCATCGTCATCACTTGCACGATCCGCAGTGTGGGCTTCAGGCCGAATTTCACATTTTCCCAGTAAAACATGCTGCTCATATTGGCGGACTTAGACTGCGGGTAGTTGACGATGTAGTTGTAGAACTCGGGCACATTTTGGGGCAACGCCTTCGCGTAGCTGAGTATGTATTTGAATTGATCGGACACGTTGACTTGTTGTTTCTTGTCGTTGTACACCTCGCCGAGCAACTTGTCGCCCTGCTGTTGGTAAAGCTGCATCCTCGACAGGGCAGTCTTCTGAATATACTGATTTACCTGGTTATCTACGTCGGGTGCTGACCAGTTGATGGACTTCTGAATATCTGCGATGGTGCCGCCCGGCAGTTGAATTGCGCAGTTACCTGGAGCGCAGTTCTTCAACGCCTGAATGTCGTCGCTTCCGAGGGCAAATCCCTTGAGATCAGAAAGCTGGGGAGGATTGCTGTACTGGTTGATCGCCAGATAACCGGGAAGACTGCGCAGGAGATTAAAATCGTAGGCATACTTTACGTAGCTTTCGGGATCGGCGTTGATGTAGACGGCTCCAAAAACGAAAACCTCAGCGGGACTGCGGGAGGGCAGGGCCTCGGCGAAAGGCGTACCATTGCGAATCGACGTGACTTGTTCCTGAGTCAGTCCCAGATCCTGGGTGAGGTGTTTCTGCAGGGCTACAGACGCTTGCGAGAAACTTGGACATGCCGCAATCGTGACGAGCGTGAGCAGCACGGCCCCCTGAACAATTCTTCGTTTCATGACGCACTCCTCTAAGTCGGAATCGGTCGGAACCGTTCGGCTGGCCCCAGGAGAGCGCATAATCGGTCCCAAGCGATTCCAAAGCCTCAAGCCTCCTGGAGCTAGACGGGCCGCCGCCTGTGTCATCGGCGGCCCTCAGCACCTTTCGGATGTCGCAATCAGGATGCGCTTGACGCTAGATTCCGTACCGCAGACGACAGCATCAGACGCGATAAGCCTGACGCGATAAAGCTGATGCCGACTAGCGTTCCGACGAGCCATTCACTGTTGATGGGCCAGTGTGCCCAGATCAGGCAGCCCAGCAAAATGGTAACGATGGCGTCGAAGAGTATCCATCCCCATCCAGAAATCGGGCGCAACTGGAACGCCAAGACGACCGCAATCACGCCATACGCTAAAAGGAATGAGCCAATGAGTAGAGTCAGCGCGAGCAGCCCCCCAAGCGGATGCATGAGTATATAAACGCCGGCAACTACGTACAGGAGGCCCAGCAGCACTTCGAGCACGAGCCGCCCCCCGCTGGCTGCGCGAAATCCATAGACCATCTGCGCGCCGCCGTTGAAGATCGCGGTCCATGCCACGATGTACACGACCACTATTCCTGGAATGAGTGGTGCGCAGATTGCTAGCACGCCCGCCAGAATCATCAGAACGCCGAGGGCAATAGACCAGCCCGAGGCACGTTTAATGTCGCCCACTACCGTTTCGGCCATACTTCCTCCAATCAGTTAGCTGCAGCCGGTTTGCGGTCATCGCGCGCAAAGCTGAACAGCCTCATGCGAGATTCATCGAGTACTATAGGAGCCTAAGGTGAGGCCGTCTACTGCCCTTTGGGGAAGGTCGGCACGGGAGCGAGCACTGATAGATTACTACCATGTGCAAAGGGCTGGTATTCGTCTGCCTCGTGCTTGCCGTGTTGCACATTCCCGAGCAGTTATCTGCCCAGTTCACGGATGCGCGTGCGTACGACAACGCCCCCGTGGGCGTCAACCAGTTCGAATTAGACTACGGCTACGCCCGCACCAATGCCTCGATCGATACCTCGCTTATCATTGCGGGCGCCGAACTGAATCTGAATCAGGGAACCATCAGTTACACGCGATACTTCAGCGCCTTTCACCGCATGGCTTGGCTCAAGGCCAGCGTCCCACTCGCCGGCCTCGACGGATCGGTGAACGGCACTAACATCGAAGCGTCCAGAACCGGCGCAGGTGATTCCAGCTACGAGGTGGCTATGCTGCTGAAGGGAGGCCCGGCGCTCAGCGTGCAACAGTTCGCGGACTACAAACAGGCCACTACCGTAGCTGTAAGCCTCACCGTAACCGCGCCGACCGGCGAATATAACGGCAAGAGGCTCCTCAACCTTGGTGCCGACCGGTGGTTATTCAAGCCGGAACTCGCCGCCTCATATCCCTTCGGACCGGAGCGGAAGTGGGAGGTTGACGCCTACGTCAACGGAGGATTCTTCACCGACGACACTTCTTTTCGTGGAGGGGAAGTGCTCCGGCAACAAGCCCTACCAGGAGTCGAAGGTCACCTCAGCTATTCCTTCACCAAGAACCTCTGGGTGTCCGTTGATACACGCTACTCCTTTCGCGGAGACACCTTCGTTGACGGCGTTGACCAGCATAACGCGCAACAGAATTTCCTCCTGGGAAGCGAGGCGAACCTCTCCCTCAATCCCCAGAACTCGCTGGCCTTTGAGTTCGGCAAGGCGCTGGTGCATCAAAACGGGCCGGACCAAACTGGCTTCGTCGTAAAGTACATCTACAGTTGGGGCAAGGGATATAGGTAAGAGATAAGTCAGGGCCACTGTACTGCGAGAATGCCAAATATCACCACCTCTAGCCCAACCGTAATACGGGGACAGCAATGAGCATGCTCGATTGAATGTGGTTGCTGAACAGGCCCCAGAGGGTTGTCCGACGCATGTAAACTTGCGGTCAAAGACTATCGCGGCAAGGCATACCAGAAGGCGACCAGGCCGATAAGCGTGAGAAACATGGCTACAGTGATGCTTAATGGCCATTGGGTCAGAACGGGAACTTCATTGCGCCGAAGCCTCCGCAAGCTAAACCACGCAGAAGTCGCCGCCAACACGGTAGCTACAAGGCCCAGCACGACAAGTGCTATGCCAAAACGGATGGCGCCTTCATGCATGTGGATCGCTTCCGGGGTGGGGTTCGCCTGCCTGAGCGAGCGAAAGAACCCAATGGTGCCAAAACCAAAGGTGACCATGCTCAGTGTGGTTCGAATCCATGCGAGGGTTGTCCGATCGAGAGCGATCTGGGTTCGGAACTTGGCCATGTCGGTGCGGTGTTGTGCCAAGCTCACGCGAGGGTCTGACGGTTGCTGGTCCATAAATAGTGTTTCTTCCCCTAGAAGATGTACTGAATTCGCGGCTGGACGATCGTAGCAAGTCCGTCGACGCCGCCGCGATAAAGATTCACGACTCCGCCTGCGACGCCAAGTTTCAGCCTGCGATTCAAAAGCCAGTTCACTCCGAGGAAGGCCTTATCGCTGATTCCGCCATCAATAGACTTATCTTCCAGGTCGTTACGACCGTACATGGCAGTAACTTCTACTGCTCCCCAGTGGCGTTGCGGAATGATGCGGCGAGCGTATCCAACATTGCGATCGTAAGGGTGGTGTTCCCCCGTTAGGACCCACGATGCCGCCACGTAATAGCCATAGAACGATGGATTTGCAGACTGCGTCCCATGCACGTACGCGCGCACATATTCGCCCATAATCGCGAAAGAGCTGTAGTTCCACAGAGCCTCAAGTCCAAAGTCCGTCTGGCCCGTTGCCGGAATCTTCCCGGTGTCGATGACGTAGTCCCCGACGTTTCCGAGCGGACGGTAGCGCAACTGTACGTACCCGTTCGTCGCTCCCGCATAACGTCCGCTCACCGCAATGTGAAAGTACTTTGAGCCGTCCTCATTGATGGAGAGCAAACCGGTGACCCGGCTTGTGAATTGATTACCTGACTTGTCGAAGGGAGTTCCCGTTACATACCAGTCGTTGAACCAGCCCGCCGTGTACGTCATCCGCTTCTTGAATACGGAATTTGCCAGCATGAGGCCGACATTGCGGGAAGTGAAGAATGGGGTGAGGTTGCGCTCAGATTGGTACAAGTAGGGGGCATCGCCGACCATCTCGTACGCAAAGCTCTCTTTTTGCTTGCCGTAGGTGAGCGCACCCAACTTTCCCGCCGGAAAAGTTGCGAACAGGTCAGTGAATCCCCAATAGCTCTTGTGGTTCTCCGGGGCATCGAAACCATTGAATCCGTAAGCAGCCAGATACGACACTCGATAAGACTTGGGGCCGATACCTCCAGAAGCAAAGAAGCGCATCGAGCGGATGTCCCACTGGTCGTCCTGTATCCCAATCTGTTGCTTACTGTTCGCATCCTGTGAAAAGGAGTCGTAATCCACCAGTATGGCCATGCCCAAGCCAATGGCGAAATACTTGCCGCTGTATCTGGTCCACTTTTCCAAGGGGTCTGGAAGGTCGGGTGTAATGTACTCCTTCTTCTTGACTGTTTCGGAATCTTTCGAAGTTAATTGCGGTGACGGGGAAAGCGCATCTGCTTTGGATTCCGGTTGCGGGAGATTAAGGTCCGTACCACCGGCATGGGGTGAAGGCGGTTGCTGGCCCATCGCGCCGATCGCACCCAGCAAGATCAGGCAAACCACAACCAACGCGATTCCGCGCATTCCGTGCGGTTCTGGAGAGGCCGCGCCAGGGGCGTCTTCAACATCGGACGCATGCGCCGGCACGTCGATGTTGATGCCGCCCTCACTTCTCGCAGTCACTGCCCGGCCTCTCCTTCTCTAACCGCTATAGCTGCCTGCGATTCTTTGCAGGTTCTCTCTGGTTACCGGGGCTTCGGGAACAAGAGCGTGAAAGCCATCCTGAATTCCCACGGGGAGGCTTTCGGTGGGTGGACCACGTTGCCGAAGAAGAAAGTCTGAACGTTCACTGCCTGGTGCCCAATTCTCCAAACGCGCCCGGGACCGCCGCCGATTGGCACCGTCCACCGCGGACCGCCGTGGTTTGCCCAGTTGGCTGTAATGCCTGAAGTCTGCAGGGAGAGATACCAGGCGTGCTTCAGGTTGTAATTGAGGAACGGTTGGAGGAAGAACATGTTTACGTCGGGCCGGTCCGAATGGCCGGCCACTGACCAGATGTTATTGACCAGCACGCCGATGGTCCCAAATTTCGGCTGCGCCAGGGCGACAAAAGTCGGCCCTATGCCGAATTTTTCGAAGCCCAGCAAGTGATAGGTAGCCGTGGGCACCAGGAAAATTGGTCCGGCGCCCCAGGTGATCGTGTGGTGTTTCTTCGGCGAAAAGTAAAACTGGGGTTGCATGTCTGACAAGCCATAGGCTCCGGTCTGGTATAAGACCGGCGGCCCCCCCGATGGCGGCTGCACAGGAACGGCATACGGTTGGTAGACGATCGGAGTAACGAACCTCATGATGAGGTTCCAGTCTTTGGAGAGGCTGACTGGAAATACCGGCTGAATGTTGAAAACATTCTGCGTACGATTGGCGTTACCGATGCCGAAATTCCAGTTCTCCTGCAAGGGGAGGCTGATCATGCTGGCAATCGGGTTCTGGGCGTCCTTTCGCGCTTGCTCCAGGGCAGCTACATGCGCTTCGGCTGCGGGCGGTGTGCCTGCCGTCTGGCTTGCACTCGCAGCCTGCGCTTGCGCGGATGAGTCGTCTTCGCTGTCGTCCGGTGGCGCCGGCATCTGTCCATAGGCCGAACAGACCAACAGAAGGCCGGCAAGAATAATGTAAAAACTACGGCGCACTGATTTCATGATGTGATTTCCTCTCTTTCGCATTTCGTGGCCCGAAGTGGGTTTCCTGAGATCGTCCACCAGCCCGACTTGGCACTACATGTTCCATTCCGCGAGCTTCTTCGCCGCCGTGCCGTACGGACCGAGCTGGAAAACGGCTGCGCCTGCGGGCGAGAAGGTAAAGGGTTCAAACGGCCCGGCCACCATCTTGTCGAGGTAATCTTTCGGAGCAACGCCAATGCTGACGTGCGGATTGAAATGCTCGCCCGTCAGCTTGGGCACGAATGTTGAAACGTACTGAATGAAGGCCGCGTTGCTGGCGGCATCGTCCATCGGCGCGGTGAACGCGCTGACCGGGCCGGTTTCAACCGTGTAAGGTGCCACTGCCTCAATGACGTCTGCTTGTAGCTTGAGCAACTCCGGCGTCGGCTTCGCGCAAATGCCAGCGACTCCAGTGGCTCCGACCCCGGCATAGTAATACTTGAAGGCCTCCAACTTCATGGCTTTCACGTTGGCGATCGCGAATACCTTCTCGACAGCCGCGTAAACCTGGTCAAGATCGGTCGTGCGAACGAAACGCTGCACCAGCGTGATGTGCGGAGTGTGCGCCGCGTCGAGGGCGAAGCCTTTCGGGAACACCGCGAGCAGTTTCTGGTTCTCCGCCGCGGCATGCTTGAGCATGGTGGCATCCGGCTCCAGCAGGATGTCGATGGCGGTCACCGCAGGCTGTGACGCGTAGATCGTCTTCCAGTCGTTCTTCGTGCTGACGACGGTCCAGCCGTTCTGCTTCGCGTAGTCGTCCAGTTCCTGCGTGAAATGCACCAGCGGGACGCTGGGCAAACCGCGGGCCGGGCCGTAGGCGGTTTCACGCGCCGGATCGTCGTGCAGCACCAACAGTTCGAAGCGCGCGCCGCTGCCGCTCTGCGTGTACTGCAACATCTCCTTGTCGCCGGTGGAGTTTCCGAACGCCATGATCGGGCGGCGGCCGATGTACTGATTGATGCCGATCGCCTTTCCGGCATTGTTATCATTGAAGTTCAGTTGCGGCAGGCGCACCAGCACCGCCTTTCCATCGCGCATTTCAAACTGCGTCTTGATGCTGCTGCCGACAATCTGTTCCGGCGGGATGCCGTAAACCTGTTGCGACCACGCGCGCATGAACTCGATGCCGCCGCCGGAGACGATGTAGGTCTTGAAGCCGTTGGCCCGCAGGTAGGTCAGCACTTCCTGCATCGGCTGGAAGGTCATTTCGGTAAAGAGTTTGCCGGTCTTTGGATTTTTCGCCGTCGCGATCCAGTCCTTCACGATCTGCTCAAACTCCCCCGTGGTCATGCCCGCGTGAGTGGCCATGATGAGGTCCATTAGTCCCTTTTCACCGCTGGCCATCACCCCCTTGGCGTCTCCCTTGAGCAGCGACGCATACGGCTCCTGCGTCTTCCACTCGGGATGCTGCGGCGCCAGCGCTTTCACGCGGTCAATGACGAAATACAACTGGACGGGCAGCGGCTCTTCGCACCACAAAGTACCGTCGTTGTCGAAGGTGGCAATGCGGTCCGCGACCGGCACGAAATCCGGTGAGCCAGGTGTTGTCACTTTCTCGACAAACGCGATGATGGATTGTTTCGCTGCCCCATCGTTCCACGAGGGAAGCGGATCGGCAGCAAAAGCTACGCTGGTGAACAGAAACAGAACAGCCAGGAACTTAGTAATAGACCGTTTCATCGTTGTCTCCTTCATGCGAACTAGCGCGGGTCGCTCCTAGCGAAGACGTCCCGCCGCGTCCTCTGCGGTTGTGGTGCTGCTGTCTATCTGGATTCAATGAAAACTATAGGAAGCGAAATAGAGCGCGTCTACTGCCCTTTAGGGAAGGTACACATAGGTGGGATAGCTGGAACCTATGGCGTCTGCACACAAAAAACGGGCGACCCTTGCGAGCCGCCCGCCGTGAACGCCATGCACTCTTAGTCTTTCGCCAGCGCTCTCTGTGCTTCCATCTCAAGCGCCTCGTACGACTGTTTTTCCACCGTGACTCCGACGGCGAAGATCGTTCCACCATGGAACGTTCCCGGAGTCTTGTACTCACTGCTGACGGCGTCCCCGCTGTCGTAGCCCACGCACAGGCCGTCACCCGACAGGGTGAATTTGCCGGACTGCGCCTTCATCGGTCCCTGCGCGACCACCTTGTCGTTGATGTACAGCTTCATCGTGCCCAGCGACTCATGGTGCGGTCCAGTTCCAGTCCGTGTGAACTCCATGCCGAGCGTGTACTTGCCCGGCTTCAGTTCCTCCGAAGAGACGAACTTCTGCTCCGGCTTGCTGCCGAGGAAGTTGTACACGTAGTAGAGCTTGTGGTCCTTGATGAACAACGAGTGCCCGCCGAAGCGTGAGCCGTGAGCAAAGATGACCCCGCCGGCATTCGCATCCGTGATCTCAACATTCGCGAGAATTTTGTACGAGCGATTGCGGATGCTGACGGCCACTCCTTCTGGCACTGGAGCCGCGTTCGGGTAATAGACATAACGATCACGCGGCGGTTCGCCCGAAGGTCGCGGTATTACCAGCAATTCTGGCCCGAAACGATCATCCATCGGCAACGCCAAATTAATCCTGGCTTCCTCGTCCCATGCTTTCTTCAGCGCCTCCACCTTCTCGGGATACTGCTTCGCCAGGTCGGTGGATTCCGAACGGTCAACGTCGACGTGATAGAGCTGCCACTGGTCCTGATCGAAATGGCCCTTGCCGGTGAACGGGGCGTGCACCGCGGCGGCCACCCAGCCGTCCTCCCAGATGCCACGAGTACCGTAGATCGTGTAGAACTGACGCTTCTTCTGTGTCGGCGCATCCGGCGCCGCATCGAATGTGTACTTCATCGAGACGCCGGACAGCGGGAACTGCTCCACATTGTTGTATACCTTGGGCATCTCAAGGCCGACAATGTCGAGGATCGTCGGTACGATATCCACCGAATGGTGGTATTGGGTGCGTATCTCGCCGCGCGCCTTGATCCCCTTTGGCCAGGAGATGACCAGTGGATCGTCCGTGCCTCCGGAATACTCCGAGTAGCGCTTGAACATCTGGAACGGAGTCGAAAAGGCCGCCGCCCATCCTGTCGGATAGTGCTCGTACGTGTCCGGGCTCCCCAGCTTGTCCATCATCTTCATGTTCTCGGACAAGGTATCCGGGTAAGCATTGAAGTATTTGTTCTCGTTGACGGATCCGTTTGGCGAGCCTTCACCGGAGGCGCCATTGTCCGCGGCATAAAAAACGACGGTGTTATCGAGTTGCCCTGTCTCCTGTAGGTAATCGATCACGCGTCCCACTTGCGCGTCGGTGTATTCCGAGAACCCGGCGTAGACCTCAGCCAAGTGTGAGAAGAGCTTCTTCTCGTCTGGGCTGAGGGAATCCCACGGGCGAACTTGGTCGTCCTTGTTGGCCTGCGATTCCGGCATCGGATTGAGCGGCGTGAGCTGCGTGCCTTTCGGCATGACGCCCTTTTCGATCATGCGCGCCAGCACCCAGGTGCGGTACGCCTCGTAGCCGTCGTCAAACTTGCCCTTGTATTTGTCGATGTATTCCTGCGGAGCTTGGTGGGGGGCATGATTCGCGCCCGGGTTGTAAAACATGAACCACGGTTTCGAGGGGCTGGTGGCCTGCTGGTTCCGCAGCATCTTGATCGCCTGATCGGCCAGGTCCTTGGAAAGGTGGTAGCCCTGCTCCGGTGTGGCCGGCGGCTCGATGAAGTGGTTGTCCTCAACTAGGTCCGGATACCACTGGTTGGTCTCGCCGCCTATGAATCCGTAGTAGCGCTCGAAACCCTGGCCGAGCGGCCAATTCTTGCGGTCGCCGCCCTCGGCGACATCCTGCTCCGGAACGTTGTGGTTCTTGCCCAGCCAGAAGGTGCTGTAGCCATTGTCCTGCAGAATATGCGCAACCGTGGCGGATTGCGGCGGAATACGGCCGCTCCAGCCCGGAAATCCCTCGGCAGTCTCCGTGATTCCGGCCATGCCATTCAAGGTGTGATTGCGTCCCGTCAGCATTGTGGACCGTGAAGGCGAGCACAACGCCGCCGTGTGCCACTGCGTGTACATCAGGCCCTGGTCCGCCAGCCGTTGCAGTGTCGGCATGTTGATCCGGCCACCGTACGGCGACCAGGCGGCGAGCCCGGTGTCGTCGTACAAGATGATAAGAATGTTAGGGGCGCCGGCTGGCGCCTTCTTCGGGGTGAACGGTCCCCAGTCGGGCTTGGAATCGCGGACATCAAGATTGATGACGCCCTTGAAGTCTTTGTAGGGCCCTACGGCTTGAGTGCTGGGTTGCTGTTCGGTTTGGGCCGGCGCGGGTGCCTGCGCCAGCACCGCGCTCCCTGACGCCAACAGCCAGAGCGAAACTAACCACGGGATTTTTCTCTGCATCAACATTGCTTTTCTCCTTAACCGGCTGAAGCCCAGCCTCACGCCTTAGCTACAAAGTGCTCATTAAAAGTTCTCGTCGCCATCGACAACTGCGACCCAGGCCGCGGTAACGCTGTCTTTCGGGAATCGATTGAACTATAGGAGTGGAGCGAGAACGCGTCTACTGCCCTTTAGGGAAGGTAAGGACGGACCTCCGGCGCCTTCGCAAAAAAAAGGGCGACCCTTGCGAGTCGCCCGCTGTATTGAGTCGCTAAGCTACTCGGCCCCTTTCGACGCCGCCTTCCTATCGAGCTCTTCTTTCAGGGCCGACAAATTGAAGCTCGCACCCGCTTGCATTGGCGGGAAGTCGAGTGCTGTCTGCGCCAGCTTTCCTACCTGTTGTTGGACGAATACGAAACGCCAGAACTCAGTTCCCCACCAGTTCACGAACATAAGGGATCCGCCCTTGCCATCCGGCATTCCCGTGCGCTCGAAAGGATCGAGCCTCAGGTTGGTCAGGATGGGCCAGTCCACCTTGACCGTCGCACCCAACCAGCCACCCGGCTGATCCGTAAAACGATATTTGAAGTCGTTTATGCGTACCGCCGAGAGCGTGCTCTCGGTGAAGTAATAGACCTCATGCCGGGCTGAGGGCCCTTTCCCGGTGAGCAGGTCCATCTGGTTGTATCCGTCGAGGTACACCTTGTAGTTGGTGCCGCCAATCTGCTTGCCTTTCTGCAATTCGGCGCCAATATTAGGGTTACCGGCAGCTGCAACGAACGTCGGAAACCAGTCCAGGCCTGAGAATATCCCGTTTTCAACCTTTCCGGCAGGTATCTTGCCCGGCCAGCGAACAATTGCTGGTACGCGGAAGCCGCCTTCCAGTGCCGTACCCTTGCCTCCCGCGAAGGGAGTCTGCCCGCCGTCTGGGAAGGTGAAATTCTCAGTGCCGTTATCGGTAGTGAAGACGACGATCGTGTTGTCGTCCACCCCCATATCCTTCAGCTTCTGCATGGTCGCGCCCACGATGTCGTCCAACTGGGCCATGCCCGCCTCTTCGATGCTCCAGCCATTCTCCGGGGTACGCATCGCCTCGTACTTCTCTGACAGGTGCGTATAGACGTGCATACGCGTGGGATTCAGCCACAAGAAGAACGGCTTGTTATCGGCCTTGGCTTTGTCGAGCCACGTGAAGGCATTTGCCTGGATGTCGTCGTCGATGGTCTCCATGCGTTTCGGGCAAAGTGGACCATCATCCTGTATCTTCTGCTTGCCCACCTTCCCCCATCGCGGCTGCACTGTCGGGTCGTCCACGTTCGTGGCCCAACTGTGGACCATATTGCGTGGGCCCACTGTGTCCTTCAGTGCAGGAGGATAGTTGCGATGACAAGGATCTTCCATCGCGTCCAGGTGATACAGGTAGCCGTAAAACTCGTCGAAGCCGTGAACGGTAGGCAGAAATTCATTGAGGTCACCGAGATGGTTCTTGCCGAACTGCCCAGTGGCGTAGCCCATTGACTTAAGTGTGGTCGCAAGCGTTACGGCTTGTGCCGGTATACCGATCTTGGCGCCGGCCTGGCCGACCGTTGTCATGCCTGTGCGAATGGGAAGCTCGCCGGTAATGAACTGAGCGCGCCCGGCTGTGCAACTCGCTTCAGCGTAATAGTCGGTGAAGAGCATGCCCTCCGCGGCCAGCTTGTCGAGGTTCGGCGTACGACCCGCCATCAATCCGCGATGGTAAGCGCCGATGTTCCACATGCCGATGTCGTCGCCCATGATGACGACGATGTTGGGCTGCTTTGCGCTGGTTGCCTGTGCGTGACTGGTGAGATTGCTACCGGCGATGAAGCTTGAGACCGCCAGCGCTCCGTATGCAAATCTTCGAACACTTGCTCCTAAGTCCATATATCGCTCCTGGTTCCTATGTCGTGCCACTGTCCGCAAGGACAGATGAAATTCGAGTGCCAAATCAGCGTCGTGGCAGCGGCGCGAGAACCGAGAAGCGCGCTGCGGCGACAAGTTGCCGGTAATACTGCCTTTCGGGATTCGATAGAACTATATAAGAGTGGCGGCAGGCCGCGTCTACTGCCCTTAAGGGAAGGTACGATTGGGCGTCCGGCGCTTCGCATGAAAAACGGGCGACCCGTGCGAGTCGCCCGCCTGGTTGGTTGCTAAACTACTACGCTCGCTAGGGCGTTACGATGTTGAACCAGAAGGACTGGTTGAGATCCACCAGCATGCCCATCAGCTCGGCGAACTTCGCCTGATCGCCGGTGAACTTGACCTTGCCGGCCTTCGTCAGCTCCTCGAAGCTCTGCTGCCCGGAGAGCGCCAGATTGAGCGTCGCCCGGTCGAGAGTGACTGTGACGTCGGGATTCTTGTCGGCGTAGTTGGCGATGTGGTTCAGCACCGAGTTCTCCAGGTAGAGCGCGTGCTTTTCGTTGATGTCGGGGAAGACCCAATTCACGGTGATCTTCTTGCCGTCGGCCTTGTTCGCGTCGAGTTGCACGCCCATGTAACCGAAGGCCAGATCGAGCGACATATTGGCGATCGTATCCGGGCTCGCCGTTTTGGTCGTCGGCAGCTTGCGCACGCCGTTGCGCAGTTCGGTCGCAGCGGACAGGTACCAGCCGCGCCAAGTGCCGGCCTCGGCCTGGTAGCCGAGCTGCTCGTGGCAATCGGCCGCGAGGTTCTTCGCCGCCTGATTGTCGGGCTGGGCAAAGATCAGGTTGTTGAGC
>Ga0335071_10000718_pt1 | contig 36033 bp, 65 predicted proteins | sample Lox_Sample_15_FD_206724 | JGI IMG/M metagenome (GOLD analysis project Ga0335071, IMG submission 206724) | Soil microbial communities from Loxahatchee National Wildlife Refuge, Florida, United States - Lox_Sample_1.5 | ecosystem: Environmental > Terrestrial > Soil > Wetlands | place: USA...
AAATTCTGCAGCTTGATGACTGCACCAGTTTAGTTTAATATTTACTGAACTCATGTCCGCATTTGGGGCACTTGATTAAGTTGCTGTCTAAGTCACCTTGTTCGTCTTCGCTCACTGGTTCTGTAGCTAACTCTGGTTCTTCAAACATTGCTGTAATTTCGTCTTCATCAAAACCGGTTAGAACTACAGCGTCTTTGTCTTCATCCTCTATAGACTTGATAAACTCAGGAAGTTTCTCTAAGTCAAATTCCCCGCTTATTTTATTGAGAGCAACATTCAGGGCTTTCTTTCTTGCTTCAGTTAATCCTTTTGCTCTGTAGCAAGGAATTAAGCTTAAATCAATAGAAACAGGATTTCCTTTTTCATCTTCTATTGTAGTGAATTGTTTTCCCTCTTCTGATAATTTAGTAGAAGCTAAAAGTCTTTGATTTCCGCCGATTACTACGTTATTTTCATCAATCACTAAAGGCTCGACAAAAGAAAATTGAATTAAACTTCTTTTGAGTTTTTCTAATTCTTCATCAGAGATTTTTCTCGGGTTTCCTTCAAAGTGCTTTAATTCTGTATTCTTTATTGTTTCTATTTCCATTTTATAAAATAGCTCTCCACATGATAACCAAGAGCCAGATTAAGAATGAAACAAACGCTGCAGTCCCTAAGACTGATAAAAAGAACAATAAAATCTTTTCTAAGATGTTTTGTTTTACCATAGTAATTTATCTATTGCTTTATTTAAATACTTTTCGCTTATAAGGAACCCATCTGTCCCGGACTTGAAGTCTTAGATAATGCGTCCATCCTTCTCGTCTTAATCTATTTTCAAAAGTTTTGTGAGCTTTTTGTGAACTGAATAACATTAAATTAGAAATTCTATTGTCTGTTCTTTTTGAATTTAAATGATGAACCGCTTCTTTTTTCTTGAGAAATCTCCCGATGTAGAGCTCGACAACGTAGCGATGTTCAAGGCAATAATTATTCTGATTAGAAGAACGATATCCGGGCTTGTAAATCATTCTATAGCCGTCTTTTGTTAAGTATGAACCAGACTTTAGAGGATTTTTCTTTTCTGTGGCAATTCTTGCATCTGGTTTCTCCATTTTTTATGTCATACTTCAAATCTGGTCTCTGATTAGGGCTTATCTTGTGATGAGCTTCTAACATGAAAGGAGTATTCCTCTTTTTGCATTTTTGACAAGTAAAGTTATCTCTTATTAAAACAGCTTGTCTCCAGAGTTTAAGTCTTTCATCCCGCATAGTTTGTATTTTTCTTATTTTCTTCAAGTCTTTCTTTAGTTAATTTTTCTGCTGCATTGATTATTTCTTTTCTGTTTTTCTTTAGATTTTCACATGCATCTTTGTAGACTTTGTTTTTTTCTGCTATAAATTCTTTTTCTGTAAAAACCTTTTTCTTGATTAAAACATTCAGAACCGTTTGCATAGCTAAGATTAAGTCATTGAGCATGCTCATTGTGACCTCAAATCTTTCGTCTTGAGTTGAGAGCTTTCTTAAAAGGTTAACTACTTCATCTTTTTTTTCTTCTGACATTTTTTAAAGTTTTTTTAGTTTCGAACCATTCTCCGATGAGCCTGAATTGAAAAGAGCATTTGTCTGAATTTTCTAAATAAACTGCATCTTCAGGATGAGGAAACTGCTGACAAGCTCCAGGGAGATTTTTTCCCCATAGTTTGCAAAGCCCATTTCTTTTTAACATTTTGCATTTTCTTTTTAAGATAAAAGCAAACTTCCCTTCATCAAAGAAGTTTTTCCAGTAAGATTTCTTTTTTTCATTGTCATTAAAACAGACTAACTTGCAGCATGCAGAATTGCATTTCTTAGGGTCACAAAATCCTTCTCTGACAACAAGATACTTTTTACCTTTGTAATCCAATCCATAAAGATTAACATTCATCCCTAAGATATGAAGATTATTTTTTCTTAAAAATTCTGCATCAAGTATTCTATTTTTTTCCTTCATTGTGTAAGCTGATATAGTTCTTTTATTAATTTTTTTATCTTGTCTGCTTTGTCTAATTGATTTTTGAGTTTCCATGCTAAAATTTCATTTTGTTTTGAAAGTTTTTTACTGATTTCCTCTATTGTTTCCATTTTGATTATGTTTCCGTCTCTTCGGAACTGTCAAGCACACCCACATCAGAGCTCGCTATACTTGGGTTCGATAAACAAACCTATCCAACGGTAAGTGAGTAAGGCAAGTTTAATGGCTTTCCCGTATGACTATGAGTGCAAGAGAGAGGAATTGAACCTCTATACTCTCAGAGACGTTATATCCGGACTATCTCTGATTGCTCTGACCGTTAAGCTACTCCTGCGTTTATTTGTTGCAGATTTTCTCTTTCTAATTTTATTCTCTTAATTCTTGTTACTTTTCCAATTAATTCTCGATAAATCAAATAAATATCAAATCCCTTTTCTAATTCAATCAAAAGTTTTTCTTTATCATCTTTTTCTAAAAGAGATATCGGGTTTTTATCTCTTCTTTTTATCCATCTCAAACTTGATTTCACCTCTTCTTTAGTAATATGGAACATATCGTTTTCTTTCCATATAACTGTTAAATCTATTCCTTTACTCGCACCAGCTCTAATGACTTCTATGACGTTTGGTTGTCTTTCAATGAATTTTTTAGCATTGTATTCAAAATTTATTCCTTTACGCATAGAACTTTGAGCTATTTCTCCGAGATGTTTTTTTGTGCTTTCTGACATTTTATATCCTTTATGGTATTTTCTTTTTGAACAATCAAGTATCATTTTTGATTTTGAAGATAAATCTTTCAATTTTTCAGATTTTGAATAACATTCAATATTACAATGAATTTGTTTATAGTTAATTGGTTGAAATTCTTTTTGACAAACAGGACAAATCTTTCTTTTTAATTTATGAACATAATTATAACATTCTCTTGAACAATAAAGCCCATTATGATAAATTATTTTCTTTTTGCCACAAACTTTACAAGTTATCTCATGTTTCATTGCCATTTTCCCTTTTGTAAAGTTAGATTGTTTTCATTGATGTTTTTATAGACTGTGAAGTCTTTTCCGCAGTAGACGCATTTTTTCCTTTTTTGAGCGATAGTATCACTTCGACATTCATACATCTGATTGTGACCGCAGTAAGGACAAGTTACTTTCATATAAATACCGCAAGGATACTCAATGCCTTTAGGCTTGAGAGGAATTGCGTCCTCCGAGTTTAGTTTGTGATAATTTTATAGACTTAATTTCTTCTATTTCTCTGAGACACTTTTTACAAGTTATTCCACCATATTCTACAATTTTCTCTTTGAACTTACAAGCACTTTCTCCATCTCCATAAAATTCTCCAGAACAAAGAGTGCAAGGGTCTCCAGTAACAACTATGGATAAATGCCAGACTTGTTCGTCTTTTGAATATTCAACTCCATCATCATCTGATAATAATTTTACTATTTTGTGTGCCATTTTTATTCTCCTCTATTATCGTGACTAAAATAATCATTCAAGCATTCATCACTACATACAACATCGTCAGTATCATCTCCAAGTCCAACTTCTTCTCCGTATTCTATTTCTTTTCCGCATTCAGCACAAATTAGTTTTTGTTTTTCCATGTTTTAAGATACCCTACCCTTTAGGGTTGTGGAATGTGTCATTTTTTCTTTTTGAATATCCATCCTAAAAAAGCACCGATGGCTGCAAATAATACTACATGAGCTGGTGCTAAACCTAATCTGTAATAACTGAATGGAACACTCATAAAAGTCCAAAATCCCCAAAAAGGGAAATACTGGCTTGCAATAAATCCAAAAACAGCTCCGAGTATAGTCAATGGAATGATTGTCTCGAGTGCTATCGCTAAGGTATTGTCTTTATTTTTCATTTTTTAATTTTGATTTTCTTGAACAGGGTCTAAAGGCTTCTCTCTTCTTGCAAGTATTTCCTTTATCTTGTCGTCGACTAATTGATTGACTTCATTCGCTTCATCTGGCGTCAAAATAGGTTTTTTTCCTTCTGTCTTTAGAGGAACACCTTTGACAGTCAATCTCATTTCTTCGATTAAAACTCTTGTGACTAAGTATTCATTTGTCAACTCAACTACTTTTTCTGTAACCCAGTCGAGAGTTTCTTTCAAAGTGCCTTTCTCTTCTATGTCAAACATCAATGTTTTTTCTGTTTGCAGCATTTTATTCTCCGTTTATTTACTATGTGATTTTTTAGCTTGTTTGTTCTGTATTTGACTGAATACTTTGTAGGGCTGTATCCGAATGATTTCAGCATAGGAATTAAGTCTCTCTTTACGATTTCTCTTGTAAACTCAATCGCTTTATGCTCATCCTTAGGACTGCATCTAATCATTATTTCCATTTTTGAAAAGCTCCAAGCATACTTTTGTTATTTCTCCGGCTCGAATGTGAATGTGAGCTCCGAGGACATTGTTTAATTGTTTTCCATTTATTTTGACACTTGATGTATGACCAGTCTGCCCTATGTCTATCTCTATCTCTTTATCCTTGTAAATTCCTTTTCTGACAATAGCATTTATTCTGTTAATTTTTATTTCTTTATTCTGTCTTTTCATTTTCTTTTTGTTTTTGTTCTTCAATATCTTTGTTTAATTCTTTATAGAGCTTCTCATAAGTGTCTTGTGAAATCTTGATAATTAATCGATTAGTCGCTCCATCTGTTAACTGAAATATTTCTTGCTTGTAACCTTCATATTCAAGTTCAGCTCCATAGTCTTTTCTATTATTTTCTGACAAGTCGATTGTTGAATAAACCCCAATTATCTTTAAAGGGATTATCTCTTCTTGAATTTGAATGTTAGCAAAAAGTTCAATCATTTTCTTTTTGTTCTCCTATCTTGAATTTCTATCTCTACTTTTCCTAAACCATTGCAAAAAGGGCAATCAAAAAGGCATCTTAAAATCTTAGGGCTTGAAATCATGTGAAAGTCTTCAATCATATATCCCTTTCCTTCGCAGTTTTTGCACTTTTCAAATTTATTCATTTCGGCTCCTCAATTCTGTCTGCTGCATCTTGCAATCCGACATTCCAGTGTTTAATTTTGAAGTGAAAAATCAGAGCAAGATAATGAGAGCAAACAGGTTTCTCTCCCTTGAATTTCTTAGTTTGAAAACCTTGACAATTACATTCATACTGTTTGATTAACTTATCGTAAACCAGAGTATAGACGCTTGAATTATAACCTTTGACGGGCATGCAATAATAACACTTTCTTTCTTTGTCATAAGTAATTGCACAATGCTCGAGGAAAAAAATAGCTTTTCTTTTTAAAACATTTGCAACCGGTTTCCCTAATTCATCAACAAATGTCTTGTAAGTGTTTGAATAAAAGCATACATTCTGAGGAGTTAATTCCTTAGGCATCTCGAACTCTTGCTTTATTTCTTTGAACATTTTATTCCTCTATTTTTGTTATTTTATTTTCAGGAAAGGCATGCCTATCTAAGCTCACATCAGTCACATGAATTTCTTTTTTCTTTAAATCCTCGTCGGTGATATTAAAAAAGTATTTATATTCTTCTTTAATCATCTTTGCACAATTATATCCTTCAACATTTCCACATCTACTAAAAATTTCTTTCATTTCTTGCCAATATTTTATCCGCTTGATTGCCTCGGCTCGCAACTCATTAAGATAAATATAATCACCATCTAATGAATCTAATCTCAAATCTTTAAGCGTCTTTAGTTCTGTCATCTTATTTCTCCTGATTGAATTTGTTTTTTCAAGGCGTCCAACGGAGACACAGACATGCCTGCATCTCCGGGAGGACAGTCAACAGATGGAATATCTTCGCAAGTATGACTTGAAGATTTTTCCCTGCTATTTTCTTCCTTTGAGTTTTGTAAAGCCTCTTCAGTCGTCATAGGCTTATTCTGTTGAGAATTAATTGTCTTGATTATTGTATCATTTATAGAACTCGTGATTTCTTTGCAGTTAGGACACCAGAAGCATTTGATTTCTGGATGCTTTTTGTTTCTAAAAACGTATCTTCTTTTTCCGCATTTGAAACACTTCATCATATCGCCTCGAAATATTTATATGTTGAACCGCTTATGATAATCTCTTTTACTTGATTTTTTGTTTCAAGTTCTTTGAGATGTCTAAAGACTGTTGCGTAATAAATCTTTTTTTGAAACCTTTCTTCATAGATTTTTGAAATTTTAGCAATAGTGAAAGAAATTTCATTCTTCTCTTTAAGCTCTTCAACAATAGATAAAATCTGAGCCGTTGTATCTAAATTCAATTTTCGTCCTTTCATTGTTCTTTTGGTTTATCTGATTTTCTGCTATCATTGATAATTTTATTTAGTATTACTTCATCGAATTGTTCTATGTTTTCTTTCAGCCATTTTTTGTCTTGGTCTGACAAATCTTGAGGATGCTTGTAGTATCCTAATTGAGATGTAATTTTATCTTTTATCTTCAAAAATTCATCTTTTGTTTTTACTGATTGATTAAAAACCATGAATTTTTCTAAAGTCAAATCACAGCAATAGATACAATAAGCAGAGTTATTGCACCCTGTCGAGTTATCGCACCATGTCGAGTTATCGCACCCTGTCGAGTTATTGCACCATGTCGAGTTATCGCACCCTGTCGAGTTATCGCACCCTGTCGAGTTATTGCACCCTGTCGAGTTATTGCACCATGTCGAGTTATTGCACCCTGTCGAGTTATTGCACCTGATGCATCCTCTGCAATTCTGAAGTCCGTTGCAGTCTTGATTGTTTTGTTTGTCTTTCATTTTTATATTATTTTACATATATTAGTATTTATATATCTTTCTATTGAAATAAAAAATAAAAAATAAAAAAAGTTAATTCTCTAAGAGCTTCATGCAGTGATTGTATATCTCAGTCACAAAAACTTTAGCTGCTTCGACTTCTTTGGTCTGATTGGCTTTTACAAGCTCTGCTGCAATCAATCCTGCGTTCTGCATTGAAATTGACATGTCATAACCCTTTCTTTGAGGGTCTACGTTGTTCTTAGGCATTTCTGAAGGTTTTAAAGGCATTTCTTGAGCAGTCTCAAGAATATTGATTTCTTTAATGTTCTTGAATGTCTGCCCGTTTGAAACCTTTTCTACGTATTCAATCTCTATCTCTTGACCTTTCTCTAATCCGCTGAATTTCTTCTTGTCAAAAGTGTTATACCAGTCTCCTTGAGCTTCATCTGTGTCTTGAAGCTTTAAACCTAAGCCATTCTTTTTGAATGTCTCAATCAATCCGATTACTTTCTTTGTTTCAGTCATTTTCTCTTGTTCAAGGTTCTTGAAATCTTCACTAATTCCTCTAATTCAATCAAAGAATAACTCGCATAACTGTTTGGAGTAAGAAAATATTCATCATCATAAAGCTGAAAAGTTGAGCATAAACTATGCTCTTTTCCATCTGAAGATTTTGTCTTAATCTCAAATTGCCTATGTGTTTCTTTTGTTGATACAAGTTCCATCATTTTTTATCCTCCCGGTTTTGTTTAGTTTTGATTTTTTCTCGTAATCTCGTTCCCGAGCTTCTTCGAGCATGATATCCTCTTGCCTTTGTCTCGCTCTTTCAATTTCATCTTCTTCAGTTATCTCGAAAAGTTGAACTTTGTCTACTATTTTAGATAACGCATCAACTGTGTCTTTAGCTTCAATTTCTTCTGGAACATCTTCTAATTCAACTCTGAATTTCATTTTTGCTCCTTGAAAATTTCATCTGCGTAATCTTCTATGATATCTCTTCGAACACACATCAAGTCATCAAAATCTTTATCATAGTATTTTTGAGCTAATCTGTTTCTGATTTCCTCGAGTGTTTCTACCATCTTTCTTTGAGTTCCTCTGATTTATCTCTGATTTCCCAGTGAGCTCGTTCTTCTTGAGCTCTTTCAAAATAATCACACTTAGGACAATAATTCCCGTCTAAATCAAAACTGCATTCTTTACATTGTGTCATTTTGTATTGTTTTAGATGTATTGATTTACTTGAATTGGATAGAATAATAGCCTTTATAAATGTATCGTTTTATATAAATTACTATAACTTATTAAGTTCTTTAGAATATTTTTTCCAGTTTATTTTTAGCTCTTTCGCAAGCATCTTTTCGACCTTTGTTGCAAAAACGTGTTCTTTTCTGTAAGGAGCTCTTTTGTCAAATCCGGGCTCTGCTGAATTAGAATGTAATCCCTTTTTTCGCTCTTGCTCGAATTTTTTGTCAAATTTAGAAATGTCTTTTTCTTTTATTCCCCTTTGTTCTGTTAGAAACCATTCTGTAAGCTCATGGATTGCAATAAGAAATTCTTCTTTGGCATTTATCTTAGAGACTTTTATTTGCTCAATTCCCTTTTTAAAAAAATAGTCTCCCACCGTCGGGTAACGTTGAGATTTGTGAGGAATTGCTTCAATACTGATTTTTAGATGTTTCATTTTAAAGTGGGATTTTAAACAATGCTGTAGCCTGCTCTTCTCTTTTCTTTTGCATTTCCGCGAGATTTGCTAAGATATCCTCTTCTTTGTCTTTCAAGTCATTCATCTTTTTCACTAAAGCTCTCTTCTCTCTTTCAATCTCTCTCAGCAAAACTTGAGGATTTGCTTCAAGAAAAATCTTTCTTCTTACTGCATCCTCGACGTATTCACTTCTATTCTGTATCTTGTTAAGAAAATCTACAAGTTCTAAAGGCAGACTTACAGATATGGTCTCACTTCTTTTTCCGGTTTTTTTTCTTCCCATTTTATAGATTGTTATTTATTTATTTGAAAATAAAATTATTATTTTAATAGTTTAATAATTATTTTTATTTTAGCTCCAACATCGACGCTACTGGTTATTTTATTTTTTTATTTTTAATGTTTTTATGTATAGGTGGTATACGGATTTTATGTATAAAACCTCTAATCCGTCGGAAAGCTGGACTTTTCGACTTCATCTTGTTTCTTGAATTTGATTAATTATTATTCTATTAATTTAATAATTTTATCACTTCAAGCGTCCTTTGGAGCACCAAAAGGGCTATTTAAATCCTTCGTTTTCCACAGGAAACGCTACGGTCCTCAAACTTTTTGTTGACATAAGAAGGATTGCAACTTTTATCACACTCCGGGCATACATTTGAGTGCTTCATCTCTGTCTGATAATCAGCACCGCATTTTTTGCATGACCTTGTGTAAATCATGAAAAGTATTATATGTTTAACTTTATATAATTGTGTAACCACTAAGAAAAAACGAAAAGAATAAAAAAATTAGATAGATTGGGTTTTACTTTGGAGCATCGACTGCTTTCTTTGCTTCTTCAATCTGGGTTTGCACGCTTTGAGCGATTTCTTGATACTTGTTGATGTCTGCTAAACCTTGTCCTACGACGTAAGCCATTGTGATGCCGAGTATTGCAGCATCAGGCAAGCCTAAGTTAAAGACATGATTTACAATCTCAACAACTGCTCCGCCAATTGCGAACCAGAATTTTTTAGATTGATAAAATTTTGCCATAACTCTATAGACTTTTTCCCTTTAAATAACTTACTCGAATTATTGAATAACGTTATCAAATCTGATGTGTTTACAATACCTTTGTCCTCTATAACCGATATAGCATCTTTTTGTCAGAACTTCATAAGGAGTTAAAAAACAATCATGATGAACACAGTATAATTCTTGATGTTTAGCTAAGTCTACAAATCTTTTCTCTCTTCGAATAATCTTCTCTAATTTCCCCATTCTCACCTCAATTTTTTAGAACCTTCCAACTTGTGTAATAATGAACAGCAACATCATCGAAATTGCGATATTTTCCGAAATAACACCATAGGTCATGCAGAGTTTTAGACATAACCGCATTTCCAAGGCTGTAGAATGAATTTGAAGCCGGTTGAATATCTTGTGTCTCTACTCCTATTGTGAACTTGAAATTAGGGTTTTTTACAGTCTTATTGACTAAATTCTTAATTGATTTAAAGTCATTTCTGTAAGCCATGAGAGTTACATCACAAGGAATTTTTCCTAAGAAATAACTTTCAAACTGATTTATGTCGCAATTTAGATAAATCTTTGAACTTAACTGCTTAATCAAGTTCTTCATGAATTTCGCATAAGAAAAAATATTCCACCAGTTTTTGCACTCGATGTCTAAATGCAATCCATCATATCCTTGAGAGATTTTGTCTAATAAGAATTTTAATTGCCCTTCATCTTTAGTCCATTGAATGCCGTAGAGATAATCGACTTTTATTCCCTTGTCTTGAATTTTCTTGACTGAAATCATGTCATCAGTCGTGACAAAAACTCTGTCTATATTCTTGTTTAAACAGAATGAAATCAATTCATCTGCATTATCAAGAGACCAGACCCACATTTTTACCATTTTAATGAACATGAGTTAGCACATAAACAACCAATCCGACAATAACACCTGAAGCTACACATCCTAATGCTGTAACCCAGGGCGGCAATCTCGAACTTTGATGATTGAATAACTCTTCAATTCTCGCAGCCATTCCGCCATTTCCATCTATTCCAACAAGAGTTTTTTTAATCTCAGAAATATCACCCTGAGTATTCTCTATCATTATTCTGCTTTCTCTTCCAAAAGCACAACCGTCTTGTTTTCTTGGCATTTTACTGGGCGTTCTGCATCACATTTAATTGAATTAGTCCAACATAGCCTACATGAGCTAAGTTGATAGTTGAACCTGCATGATTGACTTTAACATAAGCTGTTCCACTTGAAATATAATTTGCTGGAGATGTGATAATTCCGCCTAAAGGTCCATGACCTGTATACCAGCCAAATGTTGCTGTTCCTACACCTGAACCGCTTATTGAATAATTCGGAACACCGTCCCATGTTGATGTATTGAAATTCCAAATCACAGCAGAAATTGAAGAGCTTGAACTTGCAGTCCCTTGAATTGCAAAAGCTGGCATAAGTGAATTAAAATTTGTCGAGCTTAATCCAGTAACCCTGAAAGCAATATAATCTGTTCCGAAGCTGTCATTAGAGCTGTCTGTCCAGTTTCCAGTGTCTGAGTATTGACCTGATGTAAATTCTGTCCCCCAGCTTGAAAAACCTGAAACTGGATTTGATAAATCCCCCGAACTATGCCTGCACATTATGTTTGACGGAGTGCTGCTATAATCATATCTTTTGTAATTCCCTGTCATGTAAACAACGCTCCAATTTCCGCTTGAATGAGGGCTTGAACCTACGGGTCCTAAATCTACAGAAGGATTAGCTGAGTTCCAAACTGCAAAAACATTCCCTGATGCAGCTCCGCCATTGACTGCACCACTGCCTATATAGTGAGCAAATCCATCAAAAGTGAAATTTAAAGCATTATATCCTGAAGTTCCACTAACATAATAAATTGGATTAACTCCGTCTTTTATGAAGCTTAAAGAAGCATATGCATCTCCATCCATTTGTATTCCTGTAACATTTTTTACCTGAGGAATGTCTGCATTTCCAAGAGCGATTGCTGCACTATCTCCCTGACTAATCCATGCTGGAATAGCTCCTTTGAGACCATTTATTGCAACAACGCCGACAGCCATTTTAAGCCACCGTCCTTCCCATCGAAGTCAAAACTCCGCTTGTATATGTAAATGTAGTTGTGACTGTATGCCCGTCTCGAGTTTCAACAGTCGAAGTGATAACACCGCCTGTGTAATTAAATACAGTTGTCAATGTGCTACCTGAGACTGTCTGTTGAATTTGAGTTAGAACTCCGCTTGTATAAGAATAAGTTGCTGTCTCTGCAATAATTCCATTGACCCAGTTGACAGATGCAGCGTAATAAATATCTCCGTCGACGTAATAAGTTTTAAGAGCCATTTCCTACCTCTGCTTGCTTTAATAAGAATTTAAGGACATCTTCTCCAGCTACTGTTTTCATTCGATTTTTTAGATACTCGAAAAACTGATGCTGAGACACATCGTTCTGAAGCTTTAGAATATTCAAAGCCTGCTGACTGATGTCAAACCCGAGTTCTTCGCATTTCTTTATGATTTCTTCATTCTCCATTAGCTGTTTACAAGGTCGTCCTTTCCTACAAAATTTATTATCTGAGTATTTGATTTTGAGAAAGCAGTAAAAACATCATGGCACCACATTGTAGGTGTTGAATTAAAAGCTCCAAATTCAGAGATTAACATTCCGTTGTCTTCGGTTGTCAAAAGAGTGCATCTATAACTTATCTCTTTGTTCACGCTGTCAAAAGTCGGATATCCCGGCTCGAAAGTCTTTGAAAAAGCTGCTCCCGGGTTTCCTACATCTGTATCTCCTATCGATGGCGGGGTTGTTCCAGTGCTTACTTTAAATCTCGAGATAACCGGACTTGTAGGACTTACATCAACAAATCTCTCTCCAAGAATACCCATGCCTGAATTTGTTATAACTCCTACCATGTTTTTTGTAACTTCTTTTTGTTTAAATAATTTACTTTAATGATAATTTGAAATTTTTACTTTTGTGATTGTTCCAGAAGAGCCTGATGTCAAAACTATTTTCCATCTAAGGTCTGTTCCAGTGTGACTGAATGTATGACTAACTCCATTTGAAGTTGTTTCCCAGTTTGTTCCGCCATTCGCAGATAAATATAAAGTGAAGTTCGCATTGTAACCAGTCGCTGTGAGTGTTGCATTTGTAATTGTTCCGTTGTTGTAATCAACACTCGTGCTCTGACCGAATTGATTGACTGCTGTAAAGATTAAACTATGAGTTGAATTATTCCAGTTTGCAGTTGTCGATGCATCCTTAAAATCATTGTCGTGAAAATCTTCAGTGTAATCATTATGCCCTTGATAAATCACTAAAGGACTTTCTGAACTCAATCCACTTGCTCCGAGATGAGAAGACCCTAAAATTCCATAAGTAGGATGACCTAAGATAAAAATATTCGAACTTGTTATTGTCTGATTTGTGATTTTCATGTATCTTTTTTTGACAGAAATTGTATGAGGCAAATCATTTGTTTCATTGACTATGTCCCCTGTTTTCGCCATCTCTTCCTCTAATCTTTTTAATCTTGTTGCTGCATCATTCTCAAATCTTGCAATTCTCCATTCCATGTCGCCTAAGTCTACTTCAACATCTCTGTTAGGATAATTTAATGTAATCCTTTTTACAAGCATCCATTCATCTATATTTTGTCTTGCATCAATCACTCGAATAGATTGCCCTGCTTTCAAATTCATAGAAGTTATAACTGAAGGAAGAACTTTCGCAGTAGTGCTTAAAAATTCCCATGCGTAAATCGCTAAGAAATTTCTTCCTCTGTTTTCTGCATCTGTGACACTAAGAATATCTGTATAAGTCATTGTTCTTGTAATCCATCGACCGTAATGCTCATAACTTGCAAAATCTTTCATAATCACTGGCGTAGGCTGAGGATATGCATACTGAACTACGATGTTGTTCGTCCCTGCTGGCGGTGCTACAAGAAAGATAACATAATTATTAGTTGTATCTAAATAATAGTCAATCCCTGAAGTAACTCCCGGAACTCCGCCTTTTTTTTCAACTCCACTAATTAATACATGTGTGCTGTTAGGCTGATATTGTAATGTGAAAACCTTTGTTGCTCCATCTCCTGAGAATGTCTCTGTGATTTGAGTTAATTGAGTTGCACCGTCTATTTCAACTTTATTGCATAAACTTAGAACATCATTCTTCCATGTAGGATAAGTTTGAACGACATTGTTAGAACCGCCGATGTAAAAAATATTAGGATTAGAAGCAAAACCAGCTGGCTCGAAATAAACAAAATCAGTGTCTGGTCTGTAATAAAATTGAAAACCATAAATATCGCAAAGACATTGCATCCTTTCAAAAACATCAGTTCTATTGCAAACAAATTTCGGTAGAAGAATAACATTCCCTGTTGATTGAATTGTCGTATTGTCATAATTTAATCCAGCTTCAGAGCATAGGTCTTTAAAGATTTCAGAGCCTACTCCCCCTTCAGGGTCTATGTTCTGGTCATAAACTTTTGTGATTTGAGTGTTGACTGCAATCCATAGTTTAGAAAAAGCTGATATTTTGATTTGAGAAAAATTGCTTTCTATGTTATTGACTTCTCCCCAGAATTTTCTGTTTGCTGCAATCTCAACAGGCAATGTATCGCTCTCATAAATCTTTAAATCCATAAACATAGTCGGAGTTACAAGAGAAGTTAATGCAGCAAAAGGAAAATCAATCGAAACAGCATCAATCAAGTCTTGATAATTTAATTCAATTTGATAATCTATGACTTGGCTTGAGACATCTATTCCATTCAGCCTGACAAGTTTGTATAAAGCCATTTTAAGCGTTGATACCCTGAACCATGTCTATTGAGTAATTTAATTTTGTTGGAGCTCCAAGTTCCCACGCATAATCAGCATGCTCAACTCTTACAGACATTGTTCCGCTCGGAGAAATTAAATCACTTTGATAATACAACGTAGCTGTCGGAATTTGTCCGCCTGCAATGACCCAGCCCTCGAGACTTGAAACGAAATTTTGAAGCTGGACAACTGTTCCGGTTATCACACCGGTGATGCTAATTCTTTTTATTGCACCTAAAACAGCAACTAATTCAACTTTGTCTGGCGTTCCATTAGGGACAGGAAACTCTACAACTCCGTTGTCTGCCTTGACTTGTTCACTTTGAACTTGTCCTAAACTGACCCCCCCTAATTGATATGCCATTATCTGTTGTAATAGCTCGACCTTCGAGCCATAGCCTCCCTTGAATATTTAGCTAATTTTTCACCGAGCTGTTTAACATCATAGTCTTTGCTGATGTTCGCATTTATTGTTATATTCGGTGAATAATTCATGCCACCGTTCATCTGTCCCATCTTGCTCATTGGAATAATATACTCCGGTTCTCTCTCTGCAACAGATACAGTCTGAGGGCTTAATACAAGTCCGCCTAATTGATGCTTTGTAGAACTTCCTAATCCGATGCTGCTGAGAATTTTGTTAATCCAGCCTTGAATTTTATTTATTGCATTTTGAAAAGGAGTTTCTATATTATCTTTAATCCAATTTTTAGCGTTAGTAAAAAAATTATTGATAGGTGTTGTAATGTTATCCGCCCACCAAGTTTTTACGTTTGTGATAAATGTTTGAATAGGCGTTGTGATGTTATCAGTCCACCATTTTTTTATACTTGCGATATCATTCTCTATCGGAGTTGTTATGTTTTTTTCCCACCATAATTTAATCTTTGTTATGTCATCCTCGACAGGCTTTGTAATGTTATTCGCCCACCATGTTTTGATGTTGTCTATTTCTGTTTGAATTTGAGGACCTAATTTATTCCAGAATGTCACAATATCAGTCCATGTTTTGTGAAAAAAGGGAACAACTTTGTCATTCCAATCTTTTTTTAATCCATCCCAGAGTTTCGACCAAAACTCAGGCGGAACTCCTGTTATTCCAAGAGCAGGAAACATTGAGCCTATTCCGATTGATTTTGTTGCAAGAGGATTAACCTGAGCATTTCCTGCAGCTTGTCCTAAAGTTGTCATGGGTCCCTCTATATTTTTATACCATGCGATAGCAAGTCTTAAAAGAAGAATTGCAAGAGGTCTTAATAAATAACCCAAGAAATCAGCAAAAGGTTTTATGAATAATGTAAAAGAGTTTTCGAGAATTTTCATGGTTCCTGACAAAATCCCAGAATGTTTTGCAAGTTCTTTAAGTAAGTCTCTCAAAAGGTCTACAAGCTGTTTTAATGCTACTCCAATCAACCCAGCAACTGCCAATGCACCGCCAGCTTCTCCTAAGCCCGCCATCATGCTCATGCCAGCTGCACCAGCTCCGCCTTTTTTATCGTCTCCGCCAATTCCTAATGTCTGAAGAGCACCTTTTTGCATACCTTTCCAGAAATCCTGAACATTTGCTTTAATATCAAGAGTTCGAGTTTTTTTGAGAGACTTGTCTAAGTCACTCTCCATCTTTTTCGTGTCGCCTTCAAATGTTACTTTGACTTTGTGCTCTTGTATTGCCATTATATTCCTAACTCTCTTTTTTCTTGTTTTGTTATTGAGCTTCCATGAGCTTCATCAATTTCATCAAGCATGCGTTCATAACAATTCAGCCAAAAGACATTCTCGTTGAGTATCTGAGTTGGCGTCCAGCCGAACTCTCTGCTCAATCGGAGCATATTGATAGGCACGACTACGTAAGGGTTCAATTCTCCTTTCTTAATGAGGTCTCTTACCATCTCAGGATGTTTAAACCTGACAAGCAAGCCAACTGCATCGCCTACCTCATCAAAAAATTTCTGTCGCCCTTGAATAACGCGAGCTGTCCTTCTATTGCATCGATTATCTTGTTCTTTTCAACAAGAGGCATCGCTTCTAAATCTTCTTGAGAAAATCCTGTAAGCTCTCTGACCATAGTGTCTCTATAGTTTATGAAGCCTAACATTCCTTCCTCTGTTCCTTTCTGCATAGCTGCAACTGCTTTCACGTATTCAGTTTGGTGTCTTCCAAGTATGTCTTTTACTTGAATTTTCTTTGTTTCGCCTTTTAGGTTTATTTCTACTTCCATTTTTTTACTTACTTACATTTAATTTTAGCATCACCAGTTTGTATTGCTTATGTTATCGACGTAAAAACAACCGTTCGAGCCCAATCCTGTAGCACTTCCTCTAAATTCTGAATAGATTGTCTCTCCAACAGTCATCTTATTGTTCGTCTCTTCGTATTTGACACTTGACAACTGAATATAAAACTCTCTTCTACCTGAGCCGAGAGTTACTCCGTTGTTCGCATCAAACACGAGGCTAAATGCTGTTACATCAGTTGTCGCCGGTGTTGAACCACCGCCCAAAAATCTTGTGTATTCAGTCATGTTCTGAAAAGCCATAACAAAAGTAAAATCCAAAGTCAAGTTTTTTGCAACAGCTTCTTGAGTTAATCTGCTGCCTAATCCAAAAACAGCCTCAGCGTTCTCGTTGATTGTTAAATCAAAACTTTGAACTTCTCCGAGAGTTGTTTCTGAACCTGCTGCTCCGACTGCAACTGATGCTGTCGTGAACGGCAAAACAGCTAATCCTGTTGGTGTGTAGCTTTGGCTTGTCGAGCCTGTTGTAGGGTTTTTTGCAAATCCTGTGAACTTAACGTTCAATATCCCGTTAAGGGCTATTGAAACTGTTGCGTTCGCAATCTTGCATCCAGCCCAATCCCAGACATAGCTGCTTGTCCCAACAATACCCATTTCTGTTGTAAAACTTGGCGTTTCAGATGCTATCGTAAATGCATGTTTCCAGTCACTGCTTGTCTGCGTGTGCGTAACACCGCCGAAAATGTATTCAAAAATTCTGCCGTTGTTGACTTGAATTTCTCCATCAACTGCTGCTTCATACTTTCCTGCAACAATGCTCGCTGGAGTTCTTGAACCCAAGTTGAAGCTTGTAATCAAGTTGTTCTTATCTGTAGGCGTGAAATTCTGAACCAGACCCATGTCTTTATTTGCAGTCACTGCTGTTCCGTAGACGCTTTCTTTACCTGCTAAAAGGTAACTTTGTTTTGTTGTGAAACCCATGTTTTTTCCTCGTTAATTTAATTATGAAATTTTACTATAAAGGAGTTATGATTTGATTTAATGCTTTGAACTCAACATCAATAACAAATCTGAATAATTTAATTGTCTTGTCTGATAAGTCTGTAATCCTTTGAATTTGACATTCATCAAACCCAGTAACTGGATAAGTCATTTTTCCCTTGATTATTCTTTTGACTTCATCTCTTAATTTTATTGAATGAGCTCGAGTTGACATCGTTCTAATATCAATAGAAATGCTTTGAGCTTCCATGTCTGAAGTATGACCTATTCCATTAGGTGCTGGAATGTCTGAAACTTGATAAAGTAGAATAACTGCTTTAACTCCTAAGTCAAACCTCTTCACATCGAAAACCTTTTTGAAAACAGGTGTTTCTTTGTCTGTGTTCGTGCTATCCCAGTTTGAACTGAGAAGCGTTAATACGCTGTCTAATAATTCCATTTTTTTACTTACTTACTTTTTTTAAAGGGGAGTTTCCTTAAATAATTTACTACAAGATTGCAACAACAGTTTCTTTGTATCTGTTTAAAATCTTTTCAATTTCTTCATCCCAGAGATGCCTTTTCTCAGATAAAGTTATATTGCTTGTCCCTTCAGGGAGCAAAACACTTCTGTCATCTGACATGAGCAAATCCTGTGCAGCCATGATTGTTGCAGCTTTTTCAATATCTTTCGGAACTGAACTTTCACCGTAGCGGTATGTAATTCTTGCAATAAAAACCTTAGGCAAGAAAGGCGGTCTTGTTCTTATGAAAATAACTCCTTGCTCGTAGTCTAACCAGAAATCTTTGTCTCGACCTTCTTGATAGGTTGTGATATAATCAACCCATGAACTTCCGTCCCAGATTTCGATTAAATCGCCTTTTTGATTGTCTAATGTCTTGATTTTTCTGTGATGCAGGAAAAGAGGAACACCAGTATATGCTCTGTATCCGCTATCTTCGAGATTATGCATCTCTTGAGTGATTGTTTTTTCTCTCCATGCATGATTTGTAACCCTGTCGATTTCATCCTCTGCTTCATTTATGCTGTCTTCGACTGCTTCTCTTGCAGGGCTTGTAGTTTCATTGAACACTGGAACTTGCAATAATCCAGCTACTCTCTCAGTTGTTGTATACCATGTGACGCCCATTAGTTCTGAACTTTCAAAAAGTCCTCCGTTTTAGTTACAAGTGAAGCGAGTGTTGCGGTCCAAAAGATGCTGTAAATTCCGTCGTCTGTTGTTCGATAGATGTATGTATACGTTCCAGTTGATGAATGAACTGCATCTTGATTGTTCACGACTATAGTCCCGTCGTTCTTTTTGACAGTCAACTTGACTGTATCAACATCAATCAAAGCAGTTCTACTTGCATCACTGTATGTATTCAGTGTCAAAATTGCATCCTCACCCTTTTGGTATTCATTCGCCATCTTTTTTCACGTTTTTCTTTATTAAATAATTTACTCTAACTGGATTTCACATAAAATGGATTGCTTTGCTCTGATTGCAGATAGATTTTCCTTGCAACAGGGAGTAATTTTAAATCCATTGAATAGTTTTTGAATGTGACATGAGAAGTGTAAAGTATCAAATCCATCGTATATGTTTTAGTAACTCCGTATTTTCTGATAATCAAAGTGTTTGTATAAGTCTCAATCAATCCTTTTTTTAGGATAGCTGAGTTTGAGTATGTTTTTGTTATGTTTTTTCCTATCAATAAAGTGTTTGTATAACTTTTAGTCAATCCTAACTTTTTCAGTAAAAGAGTATTTGAGTAATTATCTGTCAGGCTTTTTCTCAACAATAGAGAATTTGAAAAGGTCTTAGTTATTCCTTTCTTGATTAAAACTGTGTTTGAATAAGTCTTTGTAATGTGCTTCAACAAAAGTCCGTCCATAGTGTATGTCTTTGTTTTTGTTGTGAAGCTCGAGAAAATCCAGCCTGAATTGTTTCCGCCGTCGACACAACCGTTGCTTAAAAAAGCGTCCCATGTTGCTCCGCCTGTTGCATTTGAGTATGAAATAGAGCAATAACTAACTGATACAGTTCCTGATGACTTTGATAGAGTATGCTGTGATGTTGAAGTTGAGCCTATTGTAATCAAATGACTGGATGCTCCAACAAAATCAAAAGCAGAGCAAGTGAATGTTTGACCTGAAGTAAAGTTAATTGTTTTGTCTTGAGTGTGACAATAAATCGTGTTAAATGTAGTTGCTCCAGTTATAACAGAAGTTTTAGTTGCATCATTAAATATAACTGAACCTGAACCAGCAGTAAATGAACCATTGTTAGTCCAATTCTCTCCAACTGTTATGTTGTATCCATTAGCATTCAAACTGTCTCCTGTGTAGATAGTAAAGTCATTCTGAACAACAATACTGCTAAGCAAAGTAGGACTTCCTGAGCCATATTGCCCAACAATTAAATTATAAAAAAGACTTGCTGAAGTTATATTTGTAGTATAGTTTGACCTCATTCTAACCGTAGACGTTGAAGGCGTGAAATTTCCGTTTAAAGAAATTGAACCAAAAGGTGCGATATATGCCGAACCTGAACAAGTAAAAACACCTGTTCCAGTTACATAAATACCCATAGTATTATTTACACTTCCTGCAGCTATTGTTACAGTAGCTCCATTTCCTACTGTAAAATCTCCGTTAGATTGCAGATTAAAAGAACCACTGCCTATGTCTAAAGTAAATCCATTGCCTATTGTTGCGTTTCCTGTATCCTGATAAAAGTCTTTTCCGTTAAGATGTAAAGTCCCTGCCGTATAAGTTACCGTTCCAGTCGCTTCAAATCCATGCTGTAAAGTCCATTCTCCGCCTGCTCCATTGAAAATTACACCAGCAAAAGTAGCCCAAGTGCAAGTAAGATTTTTAGATGAAGTTGCTGCGAAAGTTACTGTATTTCCATTAGGAGAAAAACCGTTAGTTGAAACCCAATTTCCATAACAAGTCAATCCAGCAGATAAAGTCAATGTGTTAGTATATCCTGTGCAATCTAAATCATCACAAGCAGATGCTACATCAACTGTGACATTTCCTGAACTGGAATTAAGAATAGCCGTATCTCCTTGAACTGGATGTCCTGAAGGGCTCCATGTTGAATTAGATGACCAGTTTCCGCCCCCACTAACTGCAGTATATGTTGTCATAAGTCCTCTTTATCTGGAAGCAATAATTTAGGATTATCTACTAAAGAATTTTCTTCCTGCAAGTCTGCTATCATCTTTTGAAAAGAAGCAATATGCCTATTGTTCAAAGGGACAGAAAACCTGTTTACTGGCTTCAGTATCTCTCCGTCAAATGTATACTTCATATAGACATCACACTCTACTCCATCAATGGTATCCTTTCCGACTTTTTGTATCATAAATTCCATTTTTAGCCTCCTGTCAGTTTATTTCTGTATTTTGAATTGTTTTTAGTTAAAATAATTTACTGATTAGCCTTAAGATAGACATTTGAGCATTGCTTTGCCTTCATGTATACATTCTCAGCTTGAATTGATTTAGTATAAACAGGATTTCCCTGAGTTGACCTTACAAATATTTCCTCTGCCTTCGGTGCTATAATCAAGTCCATTGTGTATGATTTATGAGGATATCTTAGAATAATCAAATCCATTGTGTAAACTTTATTCTTCGCCTTGACCAAAATCAAACTCATAGTGTAATTCAATCTTCTTGCAAGAACTAACAGAGCATCCATGAGATAAGCCTCTGTTTTTATTTTCTTCAACAGAGCATCCATTGAATATGTTTTATTTTTTCTTTTCATTAAGATTAAGTCCATAGTCTCTTGAATAATCATCTTTTTCTGAAGTATCAAATCAAGAAGATAGTTAGACAGAATTTTCTTTTTTAGAATAACATCAAATGTATAATCTTTAGAAAATCCTTTTTTCAGAATTAAGTCGAGAGTATACAATTCTTTCATGGCTTTTTGAAGCAATAAATCTAAATTGTAATTCTCAAGTATTTTATTTTTCAAGAGAACATCCATTGAATAATTTTTACTATTCTCAAGGCTTAACAAAACATCCATGTCATAGGTTTTATCTATTGCCTTCTGAAGCAAGACATCAAAATCAGCTGTTTTAATCAAAGCTTTCTGCAAAATCAAGTCCATTGTGTAATCACTTGAGTTTATTTTAGAAATTATCAAGTCCATAGAGTAAGTAAGTTCTCCTTTTTTCTCGAGGATTAAGTCAAAATCAGCAGACTTTGTAAACCATTTCTGCAAGCAGACATCAAAAAGAGCCCAGTAGTTTTTAGGGCTTTGAATTAAAACATCCATGTAATAATCTTCAAAAGGCTTTTTAGCAAGCCTTACGTCCATGAAATAGTTTTTAGTTGTTCTTATAATCAAATCCATTGTATAGTTTTTCTTTACATTTCTGTTCTCTATAATCAAGTCATTTAAGTATGAAATAATCTCTTTCTTTTTTATCCATGTGTCCATAGAATATGTTTTATTTCCTATCTTCTCGAGAATTAAATCCATGTAGTAAACATCTGAAAGACTTTTTTTCAGAATGACATCAAAATAATAATCCATCCACCACGGATGTTCTAATCTAATATCCATAGTATAAGTTTTTGAAACTTTTCCTTTGAGCATAACGTCCATTAGATACGTTTTGATTTTTTCAACTGCGAGAAGTGTGTCCATTGTATACGTCTCTGATATTTTTCCCCTAATCATAATATCCATGAAATAAGAACTTGTCTTAGGCTTTTTTACAATCAAGTCCATAGAATAATCTTTAAATTTTCCGTGCTCGAGCCTGACATCCATAAGATAAGTCGTAATCACTACAGAAGTAACATCAAAAACATTCCCGTCAAAAACATTCCCGTCAAAGCAGCCAACAGCCATGATACACCTCAATCCAAAACCTCAAACACGAAATTAGTTGAGGTTATGCTATTTGAAAGCGAAGGATTAGAATAAGTTGCTGTTACGTCTAAATTGTAAGAATTTGTAGTGTTTATTGCCACAGGGGTTGTGTTTGTCATCCAGTATGCAGCAGTTGTGAAAGACACAATGTCCATGTCTACTCTTCCCTGAGCCCAAAGACTTCCTGATGTTCCTGCTCCTGTGCAAGTAAATTCATCATCAATTCTCCATCCTTTGTTTGTTATTCCTTGAGTTTGAGAAATCAAAGCGTAACTAACCACTGTTGAACCTATTTTTACTTTAATTGTTAATGTCCCTTGAGATATTGACGCTGTTGAATAATAACCCCAACCTCTTATTCTGATTGTTTTTCCGGGCGTAAAGAAAAAAGCTGGAATTGTGAGGGTGTTGTCTCCTGAACCTATTAGCGTGGTCTCACTTCCAGTATTCACTACAGTCTGAGGCGAAGATTGAACAAATAAAACAGTATTGATTTTCTGCCTTACTCCGTTGATAAAAGAACTGTGACAATTATAAGTGCTGTCATTCCAGATTGCTCCGTCGGTTGTATATGCTGCAGCAGAATTGAGTATAACCTCTGATGTGGATATTTTCGGAGTTGATAGAGTATCAGTTATAAAGGTTAAATTTCCGTCGAAATTTAGTCTGCCGTTTACTGAAGCGAAAGTTATGCAATTCTCACTTAATGGTTCCTCGCTTAATACAACCCCTGTTCTTTGAGGTCCAGTAGGTATGGTGTAATATAAATCATCATTCAAGCTTTCAAATGCTCCCGCTTCAAGATTATCTAATAATGCACCAGTTGTTGTGAATTTTAATGGAGCCTTTCCAGTTGCCTCTGCTCCTCCTGGCAAATGCAATCTTGCAGTAGGCGAAGTTGTCCCAATTCCTAAATTCTTTTTTATATTATCCCAGTAAAAGTCATCATCTCCTCCAAAATTCCCAGAATTATTGAATTGAACATCCCCTGAGTTTCCGCTCGGAGTTCCGCCTGAGCTTGTATTTGTTATCAGAATTTTTTCATTTCCTGAAGGATTAACAACACTCAGACTAATCCCTGTGCCAGCTGATAATTTATTCCATAAAAAAGCAGAAGTCGTATCAGAGCTATCTACAAGAGTTTTGTCAAGCTCATCAACCATCGGGTTCCAGTCAGTGTCTGTTATCTTAGGGTCATTAACATACCATTTTCTGACCATTCTACACCTCAAGAGTTTTGCTCGAAATAATCACTTGTTTTTCTGTAATGTAAGTCAAAACCTTATTTTCATTGTTTCCTATCTCTTGCCAGCCCAAAACATAGGCTATAACCTTCTTATCGCCTTGCTGGATGATTTTCATGTCAGAGTTAGCAGAATACGTCTTAGAACAAGTTTTGAACGCTATAAGCTTCTTATTGCTGTCTAATAGAATTTTAAATTCACTGTCTAAATCAGGAAATAAAGGAAACCAAGAAAAAGCACGAAGCTTGTTCAAGTCAATGTCCTTGAACAAGTTTTCGCTATAAGTATCAAAATCGAACTGCGGAAAAATAGAGCCGTCGCTATAGTAGGCTATCCAGAAGAACCTTTCTTCAGGATGCTTCTTTGCTATTTCAACTATTGTATTAGCTAAGTCTATCATTTCATTGTATTGAGGGCAAAGTTCGCCTTATCTTAATGCCTTAACATTAAGTTTATATCTCATCCCATTTGAAAGTAAACGTCTCGGCTGCTTGAGTTCCCTGAGTTGCATCTGTATCGATAATAACCTGACTTACACATGATTTTGTGGCTGTCACAGTTCCTGTGTAGGTTGTGGTGTTATCAATAGTCAATGGACTTCCAGCAGTGTAGTTTTGTGCATTGCCGGGTCCCGCGGTCTGTCCCTTATAATACGCATGTCCGTTCGTGTTGTCTTTGAGATAATATCCTGTTGTTCCGACTGTTCCTAATGCTTGCTGATAGTTCGCAGCAGGGCATCCGTTGTCTCCACTATCTCTTAAACCAACTCCGAGAAGTCCGTTTGTTCCTAAAGTCCAGCCTATAGCTCCGTCGGTATACCATCTTATGTTTGTAATCTGCGTGTATGAACCGCCGATGCTCAAAGAATGGTGTTTCCAGAAGCTGTAATTTAGACCGCTGTCAGGAACAACACAAGGGTCAGTTGTTCCGGGATTGTATGCATCTTCAGTGCAGTATCTGCCAGCTGTTATGGTTGTCCATGTGACACTGGCTCCGTTTCCTTCCTGAATGTTTACAGTAGCTCCCATTTTGTTTTTTCCTTAGTTTAATTATCGAATTGAGTATGAATTGTTTTAAATAATTTACGCATGATACAAAATCACGTCCATCGTATGAGTTTTTGTTATTTCCTTTTTGATTAAAAGAGTATTTGAATAAGTTTTTGTAATTTTTTTCTTCAACAGAACTGTATTTGTATACGTGCTGGTTAATCCTCTTTTCTTGAGTAATAATGTATTTGTATAAGTCTTAGTTTCAGCCAAAGAACCGTATGTTGTAATGTTAATCCATATTCTATCTGCTGATGCCTTTGCTATACTTGCATCTATGAAAGTATCACTTTCTGCAAGTTCTCCATTTAAATAATTTGCAACATCTGTCTCGACGGTATCTCTATTCCCTATGAGCAAGACGTTTTTATAAACGTTTGTCATTTTTAATGTGTAATTATCAATACCCAAATTCTGTCTGCTGTGAAATGAGCAATATCTATTCTATCTATTGTAGGACTTGAAAGCCCATTAAGATAATTTTCTACAGCACTTTCTATTGAAGAGCGGTCTCCCTCAAGGAGTTTCACAGTATATGTCATATTGAACCTCAGTATCCTTCAGCTGTCCATAAGCCAACCACATTGGCATCTGTAGTTATTGTTGCAGTTCCCCCAGAAATCGAAACAGATGCAGCACTAACAGATGTTCCGCTTGTATTTGTGATTGTAAATCCGTAGATTTTATACAATCCAGTTACAATAGCTCCGCCAGTCGCTCCGCCCGAACTTGTGAAAGTCCCTAACTTCTTTTTCAGATTGCCTGTTACAGCTTGCTTGTCAACAGTGTATGAAAAACTTCCTGTCATTTTTTGTTTATTTTTTCAATTTAAGTTTTTTGATTAAGCTCGTATCTTCAGAACATTCAACAAAAGCTTCATGCTTCTTGAAAAATTCAACGTCTTCTTCCATAGGCTCGAAAGCCTTGTTTCTGAAGACATTGTAACTGTTTCCGGATGGTTCTGCTCTAAATGTTGATACATAAGCACCGCCATCTTTCAGCTTGAATTTCTTGTTCATTGTTCTTTGAGCTTCTTTTAGTATGAATAATAAAAAAATAAAAATATAAAATAAAATTGTGAAGGCTTAGGCTTTATTTCAAGTCTCGTATCTTACCTTGGTATTGAGGAACTCTGCAAATCAGCTCGCCCATTGTTCGATACATTCCTTTAGTTGTGAACTTCGCAACTGGGAATGGGTCGCCCTTGTCGATACCAGCTTCGAAATATTGTGTTGGTCTTGCAATCGCTATCCCCATCCTTGGCACTCCATATCCTTCAGGGTCGCTTGTATCAAGAAGATAAATTCTTGATATAGTGTCCTTGTAGACATCCTTGCTAATGATTAAAGGGATATTGTAAAGGGTTGAAACCTTTACACCGAAACCAAAACCAGCTTGAGTGTTAATTCCATTAACGCCCACGCTTGCCATTGTCTCTCCGACAACATTGTATCTGACCTGAGGGTCATACAAGCTGACTATTCTTGAGAAAGTGTCCCAGCCTGTCAACCAGATTGTCGGATTTGCTCCGTTCTGTTGCAAGGTTGTTAACATTCCTCTAAGCATGTCATCTGTAAGATATCTGTCAGTATTGCTGTTCTCGTCGACATAAGCATCGTGAGTTGTTGCACTGTCTCTGTCCCAGCCGTAGATATCACCGTAATTCGATGTTATGCTACAATCTGTGACTTCAGCTTTAGAACAACAAACTCTGTCAATACTTTCGAAGTTGTTTCCGGCTAATCCAGCTTCTACTGCTGCTAATAGCTGTTGGTTGATAGCTTCTTTGTGCTTAACTCCCATCATACCTCGCATCATTTCAAGGTCACCGATGGCATCATCTGTCTCGGTTAAGAATTGCTGCACTTCAGAAACTTCAAACACGTGAGCTACAGTCTTAGGCTTAGTGCTGACTTCTTCAAATGTAGGTTTAATACTGTCAGGTAAAGCTCCGCCCTCGGCTACTCCACCATCAGCTGTCGAACCTGCTCTTGCAGACATGTTTCTCCAACCGCTTCTGCTCCATGGGAATTTTGGCAATACCCCGAATGCATTAGCTTCTTGGTTCAACAAAGACCAAACCTGAGCACCGTATATAGCATTGTAGACACCTGTAGTCGTTGACAAAACGGGTGCATCAATCTTTTCTACAGATTGAGTTCCTTCACCGTAGTAATAAAGCTTTTCCATGTCTTCTATTGTTCTGATGTATGGTTGTGTGACCATTTTCAAAACCTCCTTGCTGGAGCGAATTTTCGAGCCATCTTGTGAACATCAGCAAAATTCATCTTGCTGTGTGCAACTTTCATAGCCGGACTTTCGTTTTCAGCTTCTGGAGAAACATCGTTTACCACTGCTGGTCTTGGAGAGACTTTTCCTGCTTTTAAGACTTCATCTGATTTCTGTGCAACGTGCACTTTGTCGTTATCCGAACCCTGAGGGTTTGAATGAACATCTTCAGATACGTCTTTAGGCAAGACAACCTTTTCGCCTTGAGCACCGATTTTACTGGTGTCAGCTTTTGTCTCTTCAGGGTTTTTAGGCTCTTCAGGACTTGCAGCTTCGGCTGGGGTCTCACTCATCTTTTCAAGCAAGCTTTGTAGTAATTGCTTTATTTCGCTTAAAGCCATCAAGACTTCGTTTCCTTCTTTCTTGGTGTTTTCGTTTTCCATTTTTTAAATGCTTGTTAATTTAATTTTGAAATTTGAATTTAATAGTCGATTTCGTCTTCATCTCCGAAGTCGTCACAATCATCATCAATGTTTTCTGCCTCAATTTCTTCATCCATCTCTTGTTCTGACATAAGCCCTCTTTAAATAATTTACTTTTTTTTAGCAAGACATTTCAGGATAGACTTGTTTATCTTGTAAGTCTTCATTGTCTCATTCAAAGATTTTAATTCCTTGACGATAACAGACATATCCGAGAGTTTGCTTTCCTCTTCATTCAAAGGTTCTTTGTCAGGAGCAACAGGCGTGACCTCTTGTCCTTGTATTCCAGATTTTTCTGTTTGAGTTTCCATAGTATCAGATTTTGCGAGCATGTTTACATTAGCCATGAGAGCTGGTTGATTGCAGGGTTTTTCTACAACGCTAAATTCATAACCCTCTAATCCTCTCAAAATCTTAGTCGGCTCTTGTCCGGGCTCGAACTTGTAATCAAACTTGCTTCTCATTCCGCCGAATGATAAACCTGTGTATTGACCTTGCTTAATTCCATCCCAGACTAAATCATCAGTAGGATAATCATTGTAAACCATGCAAGTTAAGAACACTCCTTCTTTGTGAAGTTCAGGATGCTCTTTAAATTCGTAATTAAGTATCTGTCCGATTTTTCTGTTAGAATGAGTGTCCATCAGAGAACCGCCTCGTTTCATAATGATAGGCATGATTTTCTTAAATTCTTCCATAGGAAGCATCTCACCGGCTTTGTCTCTGACTTCTACAGAACCCCATGCTTGAAAAATTCTTTGTTTTTCATCTGTCACAAAAGGAGTTTGAATAATTTCTGCCATAGAAATATATATTTTTCCCTTTTAAATAATTTACTTAATTCTAATCTTTCCAGCAACTACAGAAAATTTGACATAATCTAATTCGTTTAATGCATTTCTGATGTAAGGTCTTGCTTTTGTTCCATGAACTGATATAGCTTGACAAATCGAGAAAGCTATTTCTTTGCTCTTTTTTTCATCTTTGACATGCAATTTTCTTTTAACCCATGCTTGAATTGCTTCAACCGGAGGAAAATGCGGTCTTGTCCCGTATTCAACATCTGCTGCATAAGGAGCATCATAAATAATAAACTTCTTTTTTCCTGAGATATCTCTTCGTCCGCTTTTCAAAAGAAACCCTGTATCACTTGCACCGAAGCTTAGAAGATTTTCTTGCGAGCGAGCAAAAGTATATTCGCATAATTCATTTAACACTTGATTTCTCATTTCATCGGTGAACGTCTTCATATCCGGATTTCTTGTCTTGACTTGAATTTGCATTTAAATCATTCCCCTGTTTTTCGCAGCATTGAGCATCATCACATAAGAAGTTCTTATTGCATCATATTCATGACCTGTTGATTTCTTTAGAATTTCATCAGCTCTGCTTGAATAATAATCAAAAGCTGTAGAAACATTTATGTCAAGGCTTCTCTGCATGCCTTTTAATAATTCCTCTAATTTTGAAAATAAATCCATTTTATAAATATCCTAATTTTTTTAATTCTTCTAAATCTTTTATAACTCTGTCTCCGATATCAGTTCTATAGAACTTGTTAGGAATTACAATTTTCTTGCAAATTTCATAAGCTTTCTCTTGAGCTTCTTTTATTGTTTTTCCTTTGTTTGTGACAATCAGAGCATAACCGAAGTCTCCGCCGATGCAGAGTGAACCATCTTTTGATTTGACATCTCCGTAGTGAACATGAGTTTTTTCCTCTTCATTTAAATCATCAAGAATAATCGGGCTTTCTTTGCTTAATCTGTCGAACTGAACTCTTGCATTGTAGGGGAAGGGCGGCACAGCAAGAACAACTCCGATTAACCAGCTTTTATCGGTTTCCGCTGTTCCTTCCCCATTTGACAGGGAATACAAGAAGTCGCCCCATCCCTTCAGACCTTCTGCTTCGATGTTCAAAGCAGGATAGCCGAAGCGTGATGTAAACTCTACAAACCACGGAGTTCCTTCTTTGTCTATAATACAGTTAATGTCAATGCATCCTTGATAATCGCTTTCTTTCAAGTCATTCTCTAATTTCTTTAATGTTTCATTAAATAATTTCATTTCAGATTTCTCACAGAATTTTATAACAGTCCCCATCTCGCCAGTCATGCAGCCTAAGTCAGAATTGCATAATCTTTTATGCTCGAAGTTTATGTTGATTGTATTCTCGACAAATTTCTCTCCATCGAAGTAAGCTCCGACTGCCATCTCTATTCCTTCAACCTTTCTTGATAAAATAAAATCAACATTCCAGTTTTTGTTCCATGTGTTTTTGTAATGAGTTAAAATTGAAATCAAATCAGAGCTGTCATCTTTCTCAGATAGGTATAGTAATTCTTTATTGTTTGCAACTTTTCCGTTGAACTTGACAATCCATTGACCTTTGTTTTCTTTTATGTGATTAATTGCTTCATCAAAGTCATCGAACTCAAAAGTCTCCGGAGTTTTCATCCCTATCTTATTAGCAATTTCTTCGCCGAAGTCTCTATCCTCTTCAATCTTGTCTCCCCATTCAGAACTGCCGACAACATTGTAATTGTTCTTTCTAAGAGTTGTTTGAAACTTTCCGAAGCCTACATCATCAAAAATAATCAAATCAACAGAATTAATGTAATCAGCGAAGTAATGAACTTTCTCAACTAATCCATCCATGATGTCTAAGCATGTAAAAGTTGAAATATTGAACAAAACTTCATGACCTTCTTCTTGAAGTATCTTGACTAAGTCACTTGCGAGCCCGTCATGTGAAACAACAAGGATTTTCATTTTATAGTAAGTTTTTTAAGTATTGTTTTATATATATTATGAGAGGGGACTATGCTTCATGTAAATCAACATTATAGTCTCCCTCACTCGAGTTCTTTTGACTTCGCAAAAGTATTATTTAAATGACCTAACGAAAGTGTGCCTGCAATTAGGATGAGGTGTCCATTCACGGGCAACTAAGCCGTCTTTTGCAGCTTCTTTGTCTATGATGTTCTTTAATTCACTCATGCTCACTCCTTTGTTTGTTCTCTTTGTAATTCTCTTGCACACTTCAGATGTTCTGTCATCCTCTGGACCTATCCATTTGTATTTTAATTCATCGTTAGGGTCTGCTTCAGAATAATTGAACTCTCGCATCTTTAATTGAATTGCTTGAGTTTCTGTTCTTGAGATTACTTCAGCTTGCTCTGCTGTGACGCCGTATTTCTGGATTTCTTTCATTATCTCAGGAATACTTTGTTTTAATAGAATACCTTTGAGAATTGCGTTCTTGATTTTGTCTGAGCTTAGTTTAGAAATTCCATCGAACTTTCTTTTGAACAAAGCGTCTGTTATTGCTTCAACTAATTCATCAGATTTCTCTGCTTTGTGAATGATATTAATGTTTAGTTCTTTCTCTACTTCCTCTTGAACAGACTTAAACGCTGCAAGAACATTCTCTTTGAACTTTCTTCTCTTCGGCGAGAAAAGTGGATTAAAAACTCCTGCTGTATCTGAAGTAACCGGACTATCAGCTCTTTTGACATTCCTCGGCTCTCCTTCGAACCTCTGGTCGTTAGAAGTCTGACTTAAACTACTTAATGAATTTAAAGCTGAAATTTCCGGCTCTTTAGAAAATTTGAAGTTTTCTCCGTCTTCATTGTAAACAACTTTGAAGCCCATGTTTTTCATCTTCATTGCATTGTCTATTTTCAAGCCCATTGTCTCTAAGTCTGCTTTTTCATCTCTCTCTTCAGAAGGTTCTAACTCAACAACATAATCTGTGACATTAAATTCATCTGCTATTTTTCTGAGAATTTTATTGTAAATAGAATGAACTTTCTCAATCTCTCTATTAGTCATAGTCATCTGAAGCCCTTCGTTGTTCAATCCCCCGGACATTTGAATGTCTCCACTGAACATAGGCATGACACCGTAGATAGCTCCGATTTGTCTTCTCATTTCGTTTCTTGTTTCTCCATAATCCATTTCTTTAAGGGAGCTCATGAAGTCTATCCACTGAGCTAAATTACGACCTTCTTTGTTCTCAATAATCCAGGGAGATATAGCATGAGGGTCTTTTCTTGTTTCAGATTTTGTTTCTTCCCATGCTTTTTTGACGCTTTCGTAATTAGCTGTATTGATGATTAAAAGCCCTTTAGGCGGTCTTTGTTTTTGATAGAACATCATCATATAGTTATCCATGAAGATTAAAGCTTGAACTTTTCTCCAGATTGAAAGTAATGGCGGAAATCCGTAAAGCAATCCGGGATTATACTCTGAGAATAAAATAACTTCATTGTCTAAATAATAAACATAATTGCTTTCTTTTTCTTTTGCTGAGAAGTGAGCTGAGTATAAATGAGTATGACACATCGGGCATTTAGCATTTAACGCATTTACTTCATCTTCATTGTATAACTTATCTCGACATTCAGGGCAAGCATAAACTCTTTTTCCTTCATCATTATACCCTCTTCGACCTTTCTTGTCTGCGATTAGATTGATAACTCTCGGGTCTCCTCTAATTATTTCCCTTATTCTTCCAGTTACAATCTTTCCATCGTTGTCATAGAAATACTGCTTTAGAAAAATAATAAATCCATTGTCAACAACTCCTTCATCCCATTCAGTGGTTTTGAATAAATCAATAATTGTCTGATTGTTGTCATTGATTTTGTTTAATTTTTCTTCGATTAAAAGTTTCTGCTCTTCCATCGGTTGTCTGAGAGTTCCTTGGCAGTTATCGCATCTTTCAGTCTGAGGTTCATGCTTAAATTCTTTTCCGCAGTTCATGCACTTGTAATGAAACTTCGGCTCAATCTTCAATCCTTTTCTGAAACTTTCTCTAATCTTGACGTTTAGAACAGTTCTGACTACATCAGAACCGATTGCAATTTGATAAAGATAAGATACCGGAAAAGGATAAAAAGCGACTTTCGCTCCAGAAACGTCAGAACTAATCAAATACAGCTCATCGAGCTTTGGTCTCAGAGCAGTCACGTCGTCTTTGTATTTTTGAACTGTTTTTTGTAACTTTTCAAAATCTCCTTTTTTGATGATTTCTAAACCTAAGATTTTCGCCATAGCATGAAATTCAAGTGATAATTCTATAAATCAAAGTCCTTTAAATAATTTACTCGTTGTTCTTGCGTGATGTCTTGACAAAAGATTATATAAAGCAGAATGATGTAAGGCTTGCAGAAAGACTGAGGGATGAATTTTATTTCATTGTTTTCTTGAACTATGTGATTAAAAGGAAACTGTCTGCAAACAAGAGGTCTCGCATCCCAGATAGAACACTTGTTATTTTCATGATAAGGGCATTTTCCTAACCATTTACCGCCATGCTTATTGAACATTACTGTATTGTTTTTCTTGAATTGCTTGTGACTAATATTAAGAAACTTGCAGATTTTATCCATGTCTTGCCTGAAGAATTTTCTGTTTAAATTCCCTTCGCAGCATATCCCGCAGTGAGAGCATTTAAATTTAGAGAACAAAAATTGAGCGACTTTTGTCCCTTGCTCTATGTTTAGTTTCGGATAAAATATTTTATCTTCTTTGTAAAAGTATTCTAATCCTCTTTTGTATAATTCATCTCTTGTTTTTTCTTCCATTCTTTTTCAACTCCTTTGACTATTTCAATCCAGCAGTCTCTGCAAAAACTAAGTTTTCCATTGACATGACCATCGTAAACATAATATTTCTTTCTTACTGAATTTTTTGATATTATTTTTTTTATTTCTTTGAAGCAAACTAAGCATGTTTTCATTTTTGTTAGGAAATTGCATCAAGGCGAAAAGAGGTGTTAACCAAAACTCCTCGATGCAATCTCCGTATTGCGAGAGACGGATTTGAACCGCCGGTCTTTGCCTATCTCGAGAGCCTCGGGAACAAAGTCAAACCAGGGAAACTTTGCTCGGGAAACCCGAAGTCTCTATATGGGGGCAATGGGATAACCGCTACCCTATCTCGCAGCATCACAAATCGAAATTCGTGAGTATTCCGCCTTGCATTGGAGCTTTTTCTTGAACAGCTAAACTAATGCTCCAGAAGGCATCACCATGACCTTCAGAGCTCTCTAAGGCATCTAAATCATTGTTTACAGCCAGTATGCTCTGAAATTGTCTATCATCATTTATTAATTTAATTCTTTCATTTGTAGCTAATGTAAAAAAGTTATGAGCTAAGAAGTTCTTTCTTTTCAATGAAAACACTTCAGGAACCCAGATATTTTTGTCTATTATTCCTTGCTCTAAAAAAGGTTCAAACTCATTTCGAGTGTTATCAAAGTAAACTTTGTCTATACGTAATGTTCCGATTAGTTCATTTATTCTCTTCACTTGGTCTTTGTAATCTACATTGTCAAAAAACTCGTGATATAATTCAGTATAAACATTGTTTTCTTTCTTGAACACTGCGAAGTGTGAAGGATGAGCGTGCTTTCCGATGTCTAAACCAGCGAGAATGTCTAAGTCTCCCTCGTAAGAAACAGTCTTTTTTAATTCTGTATCTATTATTTTGTTCAACTGGTCTCTTGTAAAAAATGCATCCTCTGAGTAAACTGGACTACACATAAATTCTTTATTAAACGCTTTCTCGTTTTGCTTTCTTTTTTGAATTAACCAGTCGTAAGGAAACTGTTCTTTCCAGAGGACTTCATGAGTTATTTCGTTTGTAATTGCTTTCCATTCAGACCAGTTAAAGTCAAGTGCTTTCTTTTTGATTTGAAAAAATACATCTTCTTGATGAGCTGATGTCCCGGCTATGAATAACTTTCCTTCTTTCTTAGGCAAGTTCATTACATCCTCGAAGACTATTCTTGTTATTTTGTTTATGATTTGAAGATTTAATTCCTGACTTGGGTCTGCAAGTATATCGTCACAGATAACGATATCCGGGTGTCTTCCTCTTTTGAATGAAAGTATTCCTTCTGGTTCAACTGTGAATTTATGAACTTCATCTATGCTGAATTTTAAAATTCCTTCTGCTGTTGTCATGTCCTTGTAATCTTGAAAAAGCGGATGCCTTTTGATTAATTCTTTAATCTTCTTTGTATGATACTGAGCCATGTCTGATTTGTATGAAAGATAAAGGACTTCTATATCTCTCTGAGGATTTCTTAAAAGTTCCCAGGCAAGATAATGATAAAGTGTTGTGCTTTTAAGATGCAATCTTGCACTGAGAATTGCAGCTCTCTTGTTGAACTGAAGAATATCAGCCCATTTGTCAGTATGCGGAGCTATTTTATATTCCTCTCCATAAGCGTCTGAAATAATCTCTCTGTTGAAAAACTTAAAAGACTGAGATAGATTACTGACTTTCCTCAAGGCATATTCTTCTACGTTCATCATTTTGTTCACTGGCTTGTTTAATTATTGAAAAGAATAAAACTTTTTTGTTTTCAGTTATCTCTATCTGCTGTGAAGGAAGTTCAATAAATCCTAACTTTGCTGCATTATTTATTTCTTTGTCTGCTATTGTAAGTGCTTCTTTCATTGCAGCGACCTTCTCGAAAGGCTTCGCTTCTTTGCTGTTTATAATCCTTAAAAGTTCTTTTGAGCATTTGCTTTTCAATACAGTGAACTCAAACATTATTTTTCTTGCATCTATTTTGTGAATTTCATTAGGCATTGCTTTCAAATCTCTTGCAATTGTTTCTTGGTCTAAATTAAAAGACTTAGCTAAAAATCTTTGAGAGAAGTCTGTTGAGCCCTGAGACTTGAAAAAATTAAGTATTCTCTTTCTTCTAAGCTTCTTAGGGAAATCACTTAAATCCTCTATCAACTGAACCTCTATTTTTGATGGCATTTTGATGGTCTGTTATTGAATAATTTGGTGCGAGCTGATAGGAGTTGAACCTTCGCTTTTCTTCTGGAGAGAAGACTGTTCTGCTGTTAAACTAAGCTCGCATTTAGGATACTCTTTTTTATATTTAAGTATTGATGATTTAACTAAGTTGTCTAAAGGGTATAAATATTTATGCTTTCCTAATTGTCTTACGTGTCTTAACTGAGAAGGCTTAGGACAAGTTCTTCTTTCTCCGTATTGTTTGTTAAATCCTTTTTCTGAGACTTGTCTTGAATGAAATTTTTTTCCGGTTTTGTCAAAATATAATGTAGTTTTTACTGTTTGTCCAGTGTAAATCCAGTTTGATGCTTGATAGATTTTACCTAAGTGACCTTGATTAGGGTCCGCGTAAGAAACAATCAATTTTATTCCCGGTGAGTGTTTTTTTAGCATTTTTATTGCAATAGATAGAAACTTTGTAACCGGTGTTTGATGAGACTTTAAAGCTATTCTTGTCAGTTCAACTATTTCGTTTTGATTTAACTTAAAAGGTTTTCCGATGTTTGAACTTGCTCCTCTTGAGAAAATTATAACTCCTATGAATTTATTATTTTCCCAGACGCCTATGCGAACAGTTGGCGGAGAAGGCATGCATTTAGAATAATGATAAAACTTGCATGCAAATTCTGCAGCTTGATGACTGCACCAGTTTAGTTTAATATTTACTGAACTCATGTCCGCATTTGGGGCACTTGATTAAGTTGCTGTCTAAGTCACCTTGTTCGTCTTCGCTCACTGGTTCTGTAGC